>ERZ1673697.12-NODE-12-length-303570-cov-15.374611_pt1 | contig 303570 bp, 247 predicted proteins | sample MGYA00580227_ERZ1673697 | MGnify/ENA primary metagenome ERZ1673697 (study PRJEB41218, sample SAMN15661759) | gut metagenome | host: Homo sapiens | place: Canada: London | collected 2015-08-20/2019-03-30 | study: EMG produced TPA metagenomics assembly of...
GCAAAAGTAGCGGATATATCCATTCACTCCAAATATATCTGACACTTTTTCGCAGAATTTTTGAAACAATTTTGTAACTCGTTGATTGATAAGGATGTTGTAGAACATAATTTTCAAGGAGGGCGTGGATGGGTACAAAGCACTATACATAAATCATATATGCGTGCGCGCGAAAGGGGCGAAAAAACACCTGAAAAAGATACTATTATAAGCATATCCAGATATGCTGCATAGCAAATTCGGTATAAATTCGATTAAAATTCGGTGCAAATTCGTTTAAGACCATAGTTTTGATAGATTAAACCGAATTTGTAACATAGAAAATCCGGATTTTAAAAAAAAATAGGGGATAAAAGAAGAAAATCGAATTCGCAAGATAAAAAAAAGGTTTCTTCAGAGTCTCGAGACTAATAGTTCACAGGGCCTGTCAAACTAATCGGAACAGGTTTGGCTAAAACGGCCGACACGGGGTTTGCCTATTGCGTTATAGCGGATTCGCTCGCGGATTTCAATACATCTTTATTCCTTATACTAATTTTCTATTTAGAAAGTGTGACTAAAATAAAAAGCTTGCGACAGATAGGGTAAATATCAACTCAATTATTTATCTTTGTTAGCTTTTATAAGTTAGCATACAAAAAACAATAAATGCAATGAAAGATTTTTTTAAATTTACGCTGGCCACCATTACCGGTATAATAGTGTCAAGCGTCGTGTTGTTTTTCGTCAGTATTCTGATAGTATTTGGTATGCTGTCCTCATCAGAGTCTGAAACTCAGGTACGTAAGAACTCGGTGATGATGCTCGACCTGAGAGGCATGCTCTCCGAACGCAGTCAGGACAATCCGTTCGACATTTTCCTGAGCGAAGATGAAACAACATACGGGTTGGATGACATCCTTTCGTCTATCCAAAAGGCTAAAGAGAATGAAAACATCAAGGGTATTTACCTGCAAGCCGGAACCCTGGGCATAGGTTTCGCCTCACTGGAAGAGATTCGCAAAGCATTGGCCGACTTCAAGACCAGCGGTAAGTTCGTAGTAGCTTACGGCGACCAATATACACAGCGTCTTTACTATCTGGCAAGTGTGGCCGACAAAGTGCTGTTGAATCCTCAAGGCTCAGTCGGCTGGTACGGTCTGGCTTCCACTCCGATTTTCTACAAAGATTTGCTGGACAAAATCGGTGTTGAGATGCAGGTATTCAAAGTAGGTACTTACAAATCAGCAGTTGAGCCGTTCATCTCCACAGAAATGAGCCCTGCCAACCGTGAACAGGTGAGTGTATTCCTGAATGGTATCTGGGACCAGATGTTGAGCGATGTTTCCGAATCAAGAGGCGTGAGCAAAGAAAAACTGAATGAAGCTGCAGACAAGATGCTGATGTTCTATCCGGCAGAAGATTGTCTGGAGTACGGACTTGCCGATACATTAGTATATAAGAATGATGTGCGCAATTATCTGAAGACCATGGTCGGCATTGATGAGGATGACCGCATGCCGGTACTGACCCTGAAAGATATGATAAACGTGAAAAAGAATGTTCCGAAGGACAAGAGCGGAAATATCGTTGCCGTGTATTATGCATACGGAGCCATCGACGGTGGAAGTTCCCGCGCTGGTAACGAAGAAGGAATCAATTCCGATAAAGTAATCCGCGACTTGCGTAAGTTGAAAGATGATGAAGATGTGAAAGCCGTAGTGCTGCGCGTGAACTCTCCGGGTGGTAGTGCTTACGGTTCGGAACAAATCTGGTATGCAGTGACTGAGTTGAAGAAAGAAAAGCCTGTGATTGTTTCAATGGGTGACTATGCTGCTTCAGGCGGTTACTACATCTCTTGTAATGCGGACAGCATCGTGGCTGACCCGACAACACTGACAGGTTCTATCGGTATCTTCGGTATGTTCCCCAACGTGAAGGGGTTGACGGATAAGATCGGTCTTTCATTCGATGCAGTCAAGACAAATACGTATGCTGACTTCGGCATGATGGGACGTCCGCTGAACGACGGTGAAAAGGCTTTGATGCAGAATATGGTGAACGAGGGTTACGAACTGTTCGTGAAACGCTGTGCTGAGGGTCGTGGTATGACAACGGATGAAATCAAGAAAATAGCCGAAGGCCGTGTATGGACAGGTGCCAAAGCCAAAGAACTGGGCTTGGTGGACGAACTGGGCGGACTGGACAAAGCGCTGGAAATGGCCATCGGAAAAGCCGGACTGGAAGCATACACCGTGATGTCTTATCCGGGCAAGAAGAGTTTCTTTGAAACGCTGATGGATACGAATCCGGGTGGATATATCCAATCACGTATGCTGAAAGGCAAAGTCAGCGAAATCTATAACCAGTTCAACTGGCTGAACAATTTCGAGAATTACGATAAGATTCAGGCACGCGTTCCGTTTGAGTTGAACATCAATTAAAGAAAGGAGTGGATGGAAGAACCGCTTGTTAAGATACACTATTGGCTATACCCCGTCTCGTGGCTTTACGGGATAGGGGTATACCTGCGAAACAAACTCTTTGATTGGGGATATTACCGGTCAAAGAGTTTTGACGTACCTGTGGTATGCGTCGGAAACCTTGCCGTGGGCGGTACGGGCAAGACGCCACACACGGAGTATCTTATCAAGTTGTTACAACAAACGGGAGCGCACGTAGCCATGCTGAGCCGGGGTTACAAACGGAAAAGCAAAGGATACGTGCTGGCTACGGACGAAACAGACGTAAAGCGCATCGGCGACGAGCCTTATCAGATAAAAACAAAATTTCCCGATATACGGGTGGCTGTGGACGAGAATCGTTGCCACGGCATAGAACAGTTGATGAAACTGGAAAATCCCAAAGTGGATGTGGTGTTACTGGATGATGCCTTTCAGCACCGGCATGTAAAAGCGGGGCTGAACATATTGCTGACGGATTTCCACAGACTGTTTTCAGACGACACACTGCTTCCGGCAGGGCATCTGCGTGAACCGGAAGACGGCAAGAACCGGGCACATATCGTAATCGTGACAAAATGCCCGGAGGACATCAAACCGATAGACTTCAATATCATCACGAAAAGACTGAAACTGTATCCGTATCAGCAACTTTATTTTTCATCGTTCAGGTATGGTGCACTAACCTCGCTCTTCGGAGAGAAACGGCGGACACTTGCTTCGCTCGGAAAAGACGAACGGGTATTGCTGGTGACGGGAATTGCCTCGCCTGCCACATTGGTGGAGAAACTGAAAGTACATACCCCCCACGTGGATTTATGCCAGTTTGACGACCATCACGATTTCAGCCATAAAGACCTGCAATTGATAAAGGAACGCTTCGAATACCTGGAAGGAGAAAAGAAGCTGATTGTCACCACAGAGAAGGATGCGACAAGGCTGCAACACCATCCGGCACTGGCCGAAGCGTTGAAACCGTACTTGTACGTTTTGCCGATAGAGATAGAATTCTTACAAAATCAACAACATATATTTAACCAAAATATTATTGGCTATGTTAGAGCTCATTCAAGAAACAGCGGCTTACCTGAAAGGTAGGATGCACACACAACCAGAGACAGCGATTATCCTCGGAACCGGTTTAGGCAGTCTTGCCACTGAAATCACCGAGAAGTACGAAATAAGGTATGAGGAAATACCGAACTTCCCCGTATCGACGGTAGAAGGACACAGCGGAAAGCTGATATTCGGCAAGCTGGGTAACAAGGATATCATGGCAATGCAAGGCCGTTTCCATTACTATGAAGGTTACTCGATGAAGGAAGTGACATTCCCCGTACGTGTGATGCGTGAGTTGGGCATCAAGACCCTGTTCGTTTCCAATGCGAGCGGCGGCACAAACCCGGATTTTGAAATCGGCGACCTGATGATTATTACAGACCATATCAATTACTTCCCCGAACATCCGTTGCGCGGCAAGAATATTCCGTACGGACCACGTTTCCCGGATATGAGTGAGGCATACAATAAGGAAATGATTCGTAAGGCTGATGCAATTGCCGCGGAAAAGGGTATCAAAGTGCAACATGGTGTATACGTCGGCACACAAGGTCCGACGTTTGAGACGCCGGCTGAATATAAATTGTTCCATATCTTCGGTGCGGATGCAGTGGGTATGTCTACAGTGCCGGAAGTGATTGTTGCGAACCATTGTGGAATCAAAGTGTTTGGTATCTCTGTAATCACCGATCTCGGTGTGGAAGGTAAGATTGTGGAAGTAACGCACGAAGAAGTGCAGAAAGCTGCCGATGCTGCCCAGCCGAAAATGACAGAGATTATGAGAGAATTGATAAACAGAGCGTAATCATGAGAACAGAAATTGCAAGCCTCGGTGAATTCGGCCTCATCCGCCGATTGACCGAAGGCATTGAACTGAAAAATGAATCGAGCCGGTATGGTGTGGGCGATGATGCCGCCGTACTCTCCTACCCTGCCGAAAAGCAAGTGCTGATTACTACAGACTTGCTGATGGAAGGTGTACATTTCGATTTAGTCTATGTGCCGCTGAAACATCTAGGCTATAAAGCTGCCGTCGTGAACTTCTCCGATATCTATGCCATGAATGGCACGCCGAAGCAGATAACGGTTTCGCTGGCTCTTTCCAACCGTTTCTCCGTAGAAGATATGGAGGAATTGTATGCCGGTATCCGTCTGGCATGCGAGGAATATAATGTGGATATCATAGGTGGAGATACTTCTTCTTCACTCACAGGGTTAACTATCAGCATTACTTGTATTGGCGAAGCGGATAAGGATAAAGTAGTTTACCGGAATGGTGCCAAAGAGACGGACTTGGTTTGTGTGACCGGCGACTTGGGTGCGGCATACATGGGGTTACAATTATTGGAGCGCGAGAAGATTGCTCTCAAAGGCAATACCGATCTACAACCTGATTTCTCCGGCAAGGAGTATCTTCTGGAACGCCAATTAAAACCGGAGGCTCGTCGTGACATTATTGAGAAACTGGCAGAAGAGGGCATCCGGCCTACTTCCATGATGGATATTTCCGATGGTTTATCTTCTGAATTGCTGCATATCTGTACGCAAAGTAAGGTGGGTTGCCGTGTCTATGAGGAGCATATCCCCATTGATTACCAGACAGCCGTCATGGCGGAAGAGTTTAATATGAATCTGACTACTTGTGCTCTGAATGGTGGTGAGGACTACGAATTGTTGTTCACCGTTCCCATTGCCGACCATGAGAAGGTTTCGGAAATGGAAGGGGTAAAACTAATCGGGCATATCACCAAACCGGAGTTAGGTTGTGCTTTAATTACCCGCGACGGTCAGGAGTTTGAACTGAAAGCACAAGGCTGGAATCCACTGAAAGGAGAAACATCCGAAGAAGAAAAAGCAGACGAAAACGGAGAAACTGAGTAGAAATCGACTTTTTCACTCTTTTTAGAGAAAATATAAACGCTGATAATTAGCCACATAAGCATTTATCAGCGTTTTTTATTCCCAAACCTCTTGCATAGTCCAAAACTTTCACTACCTTTGCAACCGCAAAAGAGAAAACATGGTGCCATAGCTCAGTTGGTAGAGCAAAGGACTGAAAATCCTTGTGTCCCCGGTTCGATTCCTGGTGGCACCACTTTAAAAATCAGAGAGTGACTCACATGAGTGACTCTCTTTTTTTATTTGCATACCTACGATTTACACTATTTTAAGCAATCTGTGTAAACCAGCGTGTAAAGAAGTTCTATAATAACCACTCCTTATAGTTTGAAGACAACTCCTGTAACGCTTGTACGAATCTCCCAACATGGACTCCGTCGCATACAGCATGATGGGCTTGTATGGAGAGCGGCATTAAGACGGAAGTTCCTGTTTCGATAAATTTGCCTATTGTAAAAATGGGAGGCAAATAGCGTCCCTCGTTAAACACATTTATATTAAATCCGGTAAAGTTTACCCAAGGTAAAGCGGATATCATAAAAGAGTTGGAAGGTTCATTGAGTTTAGGTCTTAAGGAAACAGATTGCGAATATCTATCTATATCTTCAATACAACTGTCATAAAATAGACTAAAGACACAGTTATAGTTAGTCCATATACTGGAAAACGTTTCACTATCCTTATTGAATACGGTATAGCATGGATTTACTTCACTCCAATACCCCAACTCTTCGTCAGAATCAGTATCCATTCTAAATTCCTCATACTGATTTACAACAGTCGCAATCATATATATTTGTACGGAGTATATCCTTTTACCCAGCTTTTTCACAGCAGCTCTCAACCCTGTAATATCAATATTTACAGTCAAGCTGTATGTGCAACGTAACTCATTCATATAATGAATGTAATACTCCTTACGATTCCATTTTTCTATATCTATCCGATTAAACTTGATATTTTCCATTTATATACCCTTCCACCTCTTCAGTTCCGGGAAAAAGCCCCGCATCTTGTTCAAAGCTTCCTGCTCACTAAAATCAGGATTATCCTTGAAGATTTCTTTCATATGCACCAAACTAACATCGATCATCTCCTCCATACTGATATCCGAAGTGAAAGCTCCCTCCTTGTAGCAGTAGATGCAATAATCGTGCATGAGTGAACCGTCCTTGTTCGTTGCTACTTCTTCTTCCTTAGTCAGTGGCATGCCACAACTTTGACAATACATATTCTCCATAGTCATTCTATTTGTGGTTAAAAATGCCGGCTATGCACTATCCCACATGCTGACGTGCACAATTTATCAGCCAGTTAACACCGAATTTATCCGTGAACATCCCGAAATAATCGCCCCAATGAGCTACACTCATGGGCATCATCACTTGCCCTTCTGCCGACAATCCGGCAAACAACCGGTCGGCTTCTTCTTTACTGGCAGCTTCGATATAAATAGAGAAATTATTACCGAAAACAGTTCTCTGAGCCATATAGCCCGTGACATCTGCACCCATCAGAAAAGTGTCCTCATTTACAGGCAGACAAATATTTTCTATTTTGCCTTTTTCACTTTCGGGAATAGCAGGCATGCCATCCTGCGGGGGAATATCCCCACATCTGCCAATAAAAGTAAACTCAGTTCCGAATGCGGATTTGTAGAAATTGAAAGCTTCTTCACAATTACCATTGAAAAGGAGGGAAAGGTTGATTTTTGCCATATTTTTACGTTTTTAGTCTAAGTTCAAAGATTCTAAACTTATCTTCTATCATTATTTCACAAATATAATAATTTTCCTCTAATCTGCAAGAATCTGTAAATCAGAGAAAAAGCAATTCTTGCTTTTTCCTCAAAAGATTTCTCCTAAAAAAGAAATAATCACAAAAAAATCCGTAGATTTGCACCGACATAATGATGCAATATAATATGCGATACATACTGACTACTATATTTATATCCATTAGTTCCATCCTATTTGCCCAGAACATGACACAGGCAACCGATAGCCTTTTGCATCTTCTGAACGCAACCGCTTCTTCTGAAAAGAAAATTCAAATATACAGGGATTTAGCAGATATTTCCATTGACGCCCCGGACGCAAAAACTTATCTCCTGAAAATGTATCGGGAAGCGGAGAAGATTAATGATAAAAAGAATATGCTGGATGCACTCAACGATATTGTCACGGGAGCAATCATCTCGTACAATAAAGATTCCATCATTAAATATACTGAATATATAAAGAAAATAGCTACTACAGAAGAAAAGGAGCGGCTGCTACCTTTTTATCATATACGTATCTTCGAATCCCAATGTTTCTCAGATCAAAAAGAAACCGCTATCAAAGAGGAACTAAATCTTCTGGACTCAATAAATGATAATGTTTATGGCAAGATAGCATCTGCCTACACTATGGGATTCAGTTTTTATATACACGGTCAATTCGACAAAGCGCTACCACACTTAGAAAATGCATTGCAACTTACAAAAACAATTCCGGAAAAAGACAGATATGACTATCAAAGATACATCACATTAAATTTATGCTTCACATATGCCCAGACGGGAAAAGAAAAAGAATCCATTAAAATCATGGAAAATCTGATCAATCTGGTAGAACTAAAATATAAAACAGACTATGAGAAGCAACGCCCTTTCTACAAAATAGAATTATACCTGCTCCAGTACTACTCTTTCATGATAGGCAACTTACCCTACCTCACAGTGGAGCAAGCACAGGATTACTGGAACCGGATTCAAATAATCGGTAAAACGTTAACCAATGATCTGGATCGGTACAATTATTATCTGTGTGCCAATAACTACTATTCCAACAACCGTATAAAAAAGGATTATCCCAGAGCCATAGAAGCTAATGATTCACTCATCAGAATTGCGAAAACATTAGCCCCGGTCAATCTGCCGGGATTATATAATATCAACTCGCTGCTTTATGAAGAGATAAAAGACTATCCGAATGCCTTGAAATATCTGAAGATTTCTCATCAGATTCAAGATTCACTGACTACGGATGCCGCTCATAAACAGCTCAACGAATTGCAGGTGAAGTATGACCTCAATGCGCTCAATAACGAAAAGACGATGCTGGAAATAAAGAATAAACAAACTCTGCTTATTTCCCTCAGCATTTTATTGATAATTGTAATCTCCATTTGTACCTACCTCTACTTCTCTTGGAAAAAGGAAAAGAGGATGAAGATGGAACTGAAAGTCCTGCATGGCAAGGCACAGGAAAGCGAAAAGATGAAGCAGGCATTCATCAACTCCATTTGCCACGAGATACGCACTCCGCTCAATGCAATCGTCGGATTCTCCGATCTGATTATGAATGAGGACATCGACGCGGAGATGCGCCGTGAATTTCCGGCTGAGATACAAAAAAGCACGGTGCTACTCACCGGGCTGGTCAACAGTATGCTGGAAGTAGCCAACCTGGACGTTTCCGAAGAAAAACTGCCTTGCGAGGCTGCTGATTTAAAGGATATCTGCACGCAGGAAATGGAACTGCTCAACAAGAAGCCGGGAATAGAATACATACTGGACATCGCGCCCGAAAGTATGATAATCCAGACGAATGTCCAGTATCTGACACAAGTAATCGGACATTTGCTGAATAACGCGAATAAGTTCACGGAGAAAGGATGTATCACCCTGAGTTATGAAGCTGACAAGCAGCAGGAACATATATCCATCAGCGTGACGGACACAGGTTGCGGAATACCGAAAGAGAAATATGAAGAGGTATTCAACCGCTTCTCCAAACTCGACACGTTCGTCCCCGGCAACGGACTGGGATTATATCTCTGCCGGCTCATCGTGAAACGACTGGCCGGAGAGATTAAAATTGATCCCGATTACGCGGAGGGCACACGAATGGTAGTTACGCTACCGATACATTAACCCCCTTTCACTGACTACTACTCTCAATCCCTGCTTAAGGTATATTGTTTCCTCTTCAAGTAGACATAAGATTGCACGCCCAACAACATCACAAAGAGGTACTCAGCCGTTAAATAAACCGATAAGGAAACGATGGAACTGTAACTCAACAAATAAAGATAGGCCAAATAAATGACAATTGTGGAAACCTGAAATACAAAAGCCATCCGTGTATCCCCTGTTCCCGTCACCGCATTGACATACACATATCCGGGCAGGGCAAATGCATAATTCAGCAACATGACGATAAAGGGATAATGGGCAAACTCCATTAATTGAGCATTATCCGTATAAAATCCAACAATCTGTCGGTTGAATAATAGGGCAAAAACAATCAAAGGAATCCCTACTGCATATCCCAACCTGAGCACTTTATAACAAAGCCGGAACAGGTTTCTCCCCTCTCCCGCACCAATCAGGTTACTAACCAGAGAACCGCTTGTCGCCGCAAAGGAATTGACTATCACAAAGAAAACAGTGGATACACTCCGGGTGATATTTGACACTGCCAACTGCATCTCTCCCAAACGCTCTATCGCCACAAAGAACAGGAACCACGGGGCAACGCTGATAAAAGCGTGCATCATGCTCCACACTGACAAGCGCAGGAGTGCCGCCAATCGTTTTCCATCATAGGCAGCTTTCAATCCGAAATGGTCTTTATCCACCTTCTTCTGAAAAATATAACACACTAATATCAGCAAAGAACCTGCCTCAGCCAACGATGAAGCCATTGCCGCACCCGATATGCCCAGATTAAAACAGAAAATAAACAGGTAGTTGCAAGGTATATTAATGAGGACTGCCATCATCGCAGCCCACGACAACACCCTCGTTTTAGTGATCCCGACAAAGAACGAACGAAGCGCCAGAAACGGGAAAGAGAATACCAGCCCGAAACATCTCCATTCCAGATAATCGACCACAGCCTGATAAATTTCGGGTGAATGAATGAAATATTTCAGGATAAGGGGGGACAGCACATAGGATGCCAGACTTAAAACAACAGCCAAGCAACTCAGGAACAGTAATCCCTGATAGAACGTCCGCCCAGTTTCCTTGTATCGTTGTTCCCCGTTTCTGCGGGCAATTATCACCTGCAATCCCAGGCTGAAACCAAATCCAAGCATATAGATAGCCAGATAATAGACACTTGCAAGGGCAGAAGCGCCCAACTCCACTTCGCCCACATGTCCAAGAAAAACTGCATCGGTGATATTGATTAATTGCTCCATCAGGATGCTCATCATCACGGGAAAGTTGATGAGCCAGATTTGCTTATACGTATAATTCATTGTTCAATTTTAATAAGTGATGAATAAAGCTTGTCCGGGAAATGAAGCGAACCAGACAATGAGTTTATATCAGCTACACTGTTGCTACGACTGAGAGTATCATCATCCGTATTGATGATAGGCATCATCCGTATTGATGATAGGCATCATCCGTATTGATGATAGGCATCATCCGTATTGATGATAGGCATCATCGGCATTGATGATAGGCATCATTGGCATTGATGGTAGGAATCATTGGCATTGATGGTAGGAATCATCGGCATTGATGGTAGGAATCATTGGCATTGATTCTATCCTCAGTCTCAGAGTCATCCCACATCAGTTGCTGACATTGGCTATTACTCAGTTACTCCCTCCCAGGGAAAAGCATAAATAAAACAGGGTATAAAACCTCTGTGACAAATTGCGTGAATCCGTCCGATAGCTGAATAGCTTATATGAGAAGGTGCTATTCGTGAAGCGTAGCTATATACAGAGTTGATGTTTCATGAATTGAACAATCTGATCTTTATCTCTCAATCACGCAGCAAATGTAGGAAAAATAATAAAAAAGCAGATGTATTTACCGGATAAATCAATGGTTATCCTATTTTTGCAGGAAATAATTCCATCCGATGAAATCAACCGATATCACAAGAGAAGAAATGTGGGCCAAACAGCACCTGTCTGCCGCCCACATCGACTATGCCATATGGGAACGTGACAAGCAGATGCTCCATCGAATGTCCGCAATCAGCCGAAGTTGCACCTTTGTGGTCGATGTCTATAAACTCAGGTATGCGTTTGCCTCTACCAACTTTGTCGATTTGCTGGGCTACGATAGCCACAAGATAGCGACTTTGGAAAGGCAGGGGGATTACTTGGAATCACGCTTTCATCCGGACGATTCCGCCCAACTGGAACGGTTGCAGGTTGAACTGGGCAAGTTTATCTACAGCTTGCCTATTGAAGGAAGAAACGATTACTGCAATATTTATAGTTTCCGGGTGCTCAATGCCAGAAAGCAATACGTGCGCGTCATCAGCCGCCAACAGGTTTTGGAGCAAAGCCGCAACGGGAAAGCCTGGCTCATACTCGGCAATATGGAAATTGCTCCCAATCAGAAGGAGTCCGACCAGGTGGAATGCACCGTACTGAATCTTAAAAACGGGGAAATGTTTACTCCTGCGCTGCCATCACCTGCGCCTATCAGTCTGACCCAGCGCGAACTGGAGATTCTGCAACTTATCCAAAGGGGCTTATTGAGTAAGGAAATTGCCCATAAACTATGCATCAGCATTCATACCGTCAACATCCATCGGCAGAACCTGCTGCACAAATTGGGAGTGCAAAATTCCATCGAAGCCATCAATGCAGGGTTAGCGTCAGGATTATTGGATTAAGTTGCTATGATAGCCGGGATAACCTGTCACGGCATCCATTCCACAATGTCCGTAACCGGGTGCTGGCCTCTCCATTCCATGAACTCGTCATAGCTCCGTACGCCATCGCGGATGACCGCCTGATAATACTCCACTCCCATTATCTTTTCCGTTTCGGGCGTCTCGTTTTTCAGTTTTAGGATAACTTTCCGCGTTTCATCCGTCAGGACAGCAGTGAGACGTTCGGCAAACTTCTCGAAAAAGCCATCGTAACGGGAGCCTTTCAGAATATGAATCATGTCTATCTGCCAAAGGTCATTCCGTGCATCCCTGTACCAGGCATGCCACTCCAGACATGCTTCGGGAGTATCCAGCAAATTCACATGTTCTATCTTCCGGATGGACTTATTTTCACCCAGCTTCATCATTGCCTGGAAACTGTCGGACAGGCTGAATGATGGGGTATAAATATGGAAATCGATGTCCAGATGCTTCATCAGCAACCCGGTTTTCAATGAACCCACCAAGTTCACTTCTGCACCAATACTCTCCCATATCGGGATGATACGGGCGTCTTCTATTACTTTCCAAGCTCTCTGCTGGTTCCATTCGGCAATATCAAGAATATCCATTTTCTGTGTTTTCAAGTGAGTACGCAAAAGTAGAAAAAAGGACGGATATATAGCTATAAATAGCTATTTAATAATTCAACAAACCGGACTAACTTTGCCACCCTTTCTGAACTTTTCATTCAATAATAAGGGCTTATGACATTCAATCAAACAGAAAAACAAGAGAAAGAGTATTTACAACGAGTTATCGGCATCATTCACGATACAATCAACCATACCGACAGCTCGGTGAAAGAACATGTGGAAACGTTGCAGGAATACAAAGATTATATCTGGTCCAATAAAGATATTGATCCGCATGAGATACGATCTATGCGCGAAAGTATACTGAACCACTATGCACTGGGCGAAAGCGTTATTCATAAGCGCAGTCGCTTGGGCAGAATATTGGATATTCCCTATTTCGGAAGAATTGATTTCAGGGAGAAGAAGGATGGAAGCAGGACAATGCCTGTTTATATAGGAATACATACCTTCTATGATGCCCAAAACAAGATGAATCTGATTTATGACTGGAGGGCGCCCATAGCTGGAATGTTCTACGACCATGAATTGGGAGAAGCGAGTTATTCGTCTCCGGCAGGCGAGGTGAACGGAGAGATTTCACTCAAACGCCAATACCGCATCCGAGGTGGCAAGATGGAGTATATGATTGAAAGTTCCCTGACCGTCCATGATGATATTCTGCAAAAGGAACTCAGCAGTAATTCGGACGACAAGATGAAGAATATCGTCACCACCATCCAGCGGGAACAGAACCGGATTATCCGTAACGAAGATGCACACGCACTTATCATACAGGGAGTGGCAGGTTCCGGAAAGACGTCTATTGCCCTGCATCGCATCGCTTACCTGCTTTATACATTGAAAGGGACGATTTCCTCCAAAGAGATACTGATTATTTCTCCCAATAAAGTCTTTGCCGATTACATATCGAATGTACTTCCCGAACTTGGCGAGGAGAGCGTGCCGGAAATCAGTATGGAACAGATTCTCTCGAAGGTACTTGATGATAAATACAAATACCAGAATTTCTTCGGGCAGGTGACAGAGTTGCTCGAAAAGCCTAATCATGATTTTATCGAGCGGATCAGATATAAATCTTCATTTGAGTTCATTTCACGGCTCGACAAGTTCATTCTTTATATGGAGAATCACTACTTCAAAGCGGCAGATGTAAAACTCACCAAACATATCACGATTCCATCCGAATTCATCGACGAGCAGTTCAGGCGTTTCAATCGCTATCCGATGCGGCAACGGTTTGAGACCATGACAGAGTATATTCTGGATATGCTGACCGTGAAGTATTACTTCACGGTTACCACTGCGGTGAGAAACTTGTTGAAGAAGGAAATAAAGAATATGTTTGCGGGCAATAATGACATTCAAATCTATAAAGATTTCTTTGAATGGATGGGCAAGCCCCAACTATTCAAACTACGCAAAAACCGGACATTGGAGTATGCCGACTTAGCTCCACTGGCATATTTGCGCATGGCATTGGATGGAAATAGCGTGCAATCGGGCGTCAAGCATCTTTTGATAGATGAAATGCAGGATTACTCCCCTATTCAGTATAAAGTCATTCAGAAACTTTATCCCTGTCGCAAAACGATTCTCGGGGACGCCTCCCAGTCGGTCAATCCTTATGGTTCGTCAACCGCGGACATGATACGGAAGTCATTCGGCACGGGAGAGATTATGAAGCTTTGCAAAAGTTATCGCTCTACGATTGAGATTACAGGCTTCGCACAGAAGATTCAAGCCAACAATGAACTTGAACCCGTTGCACGGCACGGGAAACAGCCTCAGGTTCTATCATTCGGGAATGTGGAAGATGAGTTTTCCGGCATTGTAGATTTGGTATCTATCTTCAGAAAGTCTAATTATCAATCACTGGGGATAGTATGTAAAACAGAGGCGCAAGCGCAGGAACTTGCTGCAAAACTTCAGATGCATGGGCAGGATGTATATTTCCTATCGAGCCAAAGCTCCGCTTTTGTGAAGGGTATCATTGTCACTTCATCCCACATGGCGAAGGGACTGGAATTTGATGAGGTAATTGTTCCTCAGGTTGATGCAAGGAATTATAATTCGATGATTGATAAAAGTATGCTTTATGTGGCAGTGACAAGGGCGATGCATAGGCTGACGCTGACTTATGGCGGAGGAAGAAGTGAGTTTATCATAGGGGTATAATCAGAAAATGACGATTAATAGCAAAAATAAAAGTCTTTTCCAGATTCTTTCCAGATTCTCCCTCTACATTTGCAATATCATAATAAACCAAAGTATTAATTATTAAAGATAGAAGAATATGAAAAAGTTAATTTTGTTATTAGTATGTATGTTCACAATGCACACAATGGTCATGGCGGATAATGATAAACCCATTCAGGTAAACCAACTCCCTGCAAAGGCACAGACGTTTATCAACACTTATTTCAAAGACCATAAGGTGGCATTGGCAAAAGAAGAAAGCGGAATGTTCTATAAAAGCTACGATGTAGTCTTCACCAACGGCGAAGAAATAGAGTTTGATAAAGCAGGAGAATGGAAAGAAGTGAAATGCCGCCAGAGTGAAGTTCCTGCCCAGATTATCCCGGAAGCCATCCGTAATTATGTAAAGGAAAACTATCCGGATGCAAGAATCCTACAGATTGAGCTTGACAAGAAAGAGTATGAAATCAGATTATCCAACCGTTTGGAAATCACGTTCGATTCAAAGATGAGGGTGATTGATATTGATGACTAAATCAAAGATATACTTCCGTTTCGTTACTGCTGTAACAGTTACAGCGGTAACGAAACGAAATAGCAACTGTTTGTATTAAGTGTCAAAGCTGTTTTAAAACTCAAATACAACAGCACAATGTTTCGTCATAAATCCACACTGCTCCAACGTCCTGCGTGAAGCCACATTATCGGCAGCACAACCGGCAACAGGCATATATCCAGCTTTCAGGCACGTCTCTTTCAGATGAGAAATAATCATCACGGCATACCCCTGCCTGCGAAATGCCGGATTCACCCACATACCTACATCAAAAACGTCCTTATCAGGAAGTACCCGGATAAGATAACCGCAGCCTATGAGTGCTCCATCCTTCTCATACATCAGTATCATACGGTTTGAAACGGTATAATTCAACTCTTCGGGAGATTCGTACAAATCGCTGTCATGAGTCAGCAGCAACGGAATATCAATTTCTTTTGCCTTACGAACGGTTACGCCATCCGGCAAAGGCATCACAATTTCGTCAGTGAAGAAACGGAACAGAATACCGCCTATTTTGGAGGACCGGCAGAATGTGTGGCAACACGTCATAAACAAATCATCAAAAGACTTACAGAAAGCACTTTTAATCTGAAACTCTTCCAACATCCTTCCGAAGATTTCTTCTTTCCGGGCAAACATCTTGTCGAGTAGATAGAATTCAACCAATTGTCCGTCTTCCGAACAAATGAAGTACCCCACCCTTTCTCCATCCGCTTCAATGACGAAACAGGCTCCTTTCGCAACAAGCCACTCGCAATGTAACTCTTGCGGATAACGCAGAGAAGCCAAATATCGCTCCCGCAAATCACGAAGCGACGCCAACGGCACATTTTTAAATTCAGTCATAGGTCCATTTTTGCTAAAGATACGAAAGTTTTCCCGATACAGAAAAATTACTTCACTAAATCAATGTAATCTCCATATCCTTCCGCCTGCATCTTGTCCTTTGGAATGAACCGCAGGGAAGCACTGTTAATGCAATAGCGCAAACCGCCTTTATCTGCCGGGCCGTCTGTAAAAACATGACCTAAATGGGCGTCACCCGTAGAACTGCGAACTTCCGTGCGCACCATACCGTGAGAGGTATCCACTTTCTCCTGAATGAGTTTACGGTCGATAGGCTTTGAAAAGCTGGGCCAGCCGCAACCGGAATCAAACTTATCGGTAGAGACAAACAAAGGCTCGCCTGTAGTCACATCTACATAAATGCCGGGACGATGTTCATTCCAATAAAGATTATGGAAAGCCGGTTCGGTTGCATTTTTTTGAGTCACGGCATATTGTTCTGCTGTGAGCTGCGAACGCAAAGCGGCATCATCCGGTTTGCGATAAACAGCCACAGGCTTCTTCGGCATTTTTGCTTTACGCGCCAGTTCGAATAATTCCGGATGGATATGGCAATAGCCTCCCGGATTCTTGTCTAAATAATCCTGATGATAGTCTTCTGCCAGATAGAAGTTTTCCAAAGGCTTAACTTCTACTGCCAACGGACGGGTATAAGCCGCAGCCAGGCGGTTGACAGTTTCCTGAATGAGCGGTAAATCTGCCGGGTTGGTATAATAGATACCTGTACGATACTGGGTGCCACGGTCATTTCCCTGACGGTTCACACTGGTAGGATCTATCGTTTTGAAATAAAGGTCTATCAGGAAAGGCAGATCCACTTTTGCCGGATCGTACTGCACCTTTACGGTTTCTGCAAAATCCGTGGTGCCGGTACACACCTGTTTATAGGTTGGATTGGCTATATTTCCGTTGGCATAGCCCACTTGCGTAGCTTCCACACCTTCAATCAGTTTCAGGAAATGTTCGGTTCCCCAAAAGCATCCCCCTGCCAGATAAATTTCTTTAGTTGACTTCATATCTTTTCTCCTTTCTGCCTGCTCTGTCCGGTTATTGGCACAAGCGAGGCAACTTATTAACAATACAAAAGCGAATATTAGTTGTTTCATATCCTACCCCCTCTCCTGACGGTTCTTATGTTTCCGTTATATAATAACAATGCAACGGGCTGTATAGTTGGTCAGGGAGTGTAGTTTATTTCCGCCTTCCGCGCCTGTGAGTGCTGAAACTGACGGGCTATTTTAAACTCCTTGCCTTCTTTCAGCAGATAAGAGCCTGTCTGCTTGAACCAGAAACCGACATGGGCGTCGATGCATTGCCGGCGGATATCCAGCACCCAGTCGTAATCACATACACGGACTTCCCTGCCGGATTCTCCCCCGGCTACAACCTGTTCCACCCACGTGCCCAGTTCTCCACGGAAGTCTATCCGGCTGAGAAGCGGCTCGCAGATGATAATCTTATGTTTTATGGGAGCAGCCTTATAGATAGGCAGGCGGTAGTCAACCCGGTCTTGGTTCTCCATGGTGCAGCAGATGGTGACATTATCATACCCCTCACCCCAGTCAGCGGGCAGGCAGGCACTCAGTCTGTCGATGCGCTTCGTGATAAAAAGGAAATGAAGATCCTGGCGTATCCGCATCATCTCCCACGCTTCGGGACGCCATTCGTCGGCATCCTCCACCAGAAAATCGGAAGTGAAACAGGTATAGACCATATTGCCCGAAGGTATCTTATAAGTTTTGTTCTTTTTCTGCTGCAAAGGCAGGTCGAACTTCTCCGTTTTCGTCACGACGGAACTATCCTTGCCATATTTACCATCCGTGCGGTAGACATAGCAGTGCTGGCAACCTGTGCTGAACTTATGACAACCATGCCAGGGATTCCACATGGATGATTTCTTAGCTATTTGTAGCATCTGTCTGTTATCATTTCTTGTTTAGATTAGAATGTATCACAAAGTTATGCATTGCCCTCATTCAAAACAGAAACCAGCTTCTTTTTTATGGAACTTTTACATGCACCACAAAAAGAAATCGTATTTTTGAAACCGAATATCCGGGTTGAATTTAAAGAGGAAGAATATGGAAACAATTATCAGGCAAGTCAGGCAGTATCTGCAAGACAGTATAGATGAAAAAGTGTTGAAAACTTCGGGACACTTCTTCAAGAAAGGTGAAAGTGTACCTGTCTACGGAGTGGGAATGTATCATGTAGGCAAGATAGCCAAAGAGTCTTTCAAGGAAATCAAAGAGCTGCCGAAAGCTGATGTTTTTGCACTTTGTGAAGAGTTGTGGAAATCGGAATATCTGGAAGAAAATGTGATTGCCTGCGAATGGGCGTATGCTCTTCGGAAAAAGTATACACCGGAAGACATTCATGTTTTCAAACATTGGTTGCAGGACTATGTGAATAATTGGGGAACCTGTGACACACTATGCAACCATACCATCGGAACATTCGTCGAGATGTATCCTGAATTCATTTCTGAGTTAAAAGAATGGGCGACATCCGAAAGCCGCTGGATGAAGCGCGGTGCTGCCGTCAGTCTGATAATACCCGCTCGCAAAGGATTGTTCTTCGGTGATATTCTCCAGATAGCAACCACTCTGCTTCACGACAAAGATGACCTGGTGCAGAAAGGTTACGGCTGGATGCTGAAAGCGGCAAGTGAGGCTTATCAGAAAGAGGTCTTCGATTTTGTAGTCAGCCATAGGGCAACTATGCCACGGACAGCACTAAGGTATGCCATTGAGAAAATGCCACAGGAGTTGAGAAAAGAAGCAATGAAAAAGGAGTAAGTATGAATATTGAAGAATATCGGGAGTATTGTTTAAGTATCAAAGGGGTAACAGAGAGTTTTCCCTTTGACGAGCATACACTTGTCTATAAAATTATGGATAAGATGTTTACTTTTGCCCCATTGAATCCCAAAGAAGGACGTTTTTGGGCAGATACGAAATGCGACACCGCCAGATCGGCAGAACTGATGGAGCAGTATAACGGTATTTCATTCGGCCCCTACTCCGATAAGAAATACTGGATTACCATCTATCTGGAAAGTGATGTGCCGGATAGCCTTATAAAGGAATTAATCAATCATTCCATAGAAGAGGTGGTTAAGAAACTGCCTAAGAAGAAACAGGAAGAATATTATGCCACATTAAGATAATGGGAACCATAACTACAATTGCTCCTTGTGGTATCAACTGCACGTTATGCCACGCCTTTCAGGATGTAAAAAAGAAGTGCCCCGGTTGCAGAAGCACAACCGGGATAATTCGTAAAAGCTGCCTGAACTGCGCCATATCCAACTGCGATAAGAAAGAAGACTACTGCTTTGAATGCATGGAATATCCTTGCAAGCGACTGAAATATTTAGATAAGCAATACCGACTAAAATACAAGATGAGTATTCTTGAAAATCTCGATTACATCAAGCAGAAAGGAGAAGAGGCATTTATTGCCAGTCAAAGCCAGAAATATACTTGTCCGGATTGCGGCAAACTAAGAACCGTACATTATGAATATTGCATCTATTGCAAACAGGAAAAGAAGAAATAACCTTCCGGATGCCTGAGGTAGTTTCAAGTCTTTTCTCTATGACTATCAGATACGTTTGTTCCAATCCCGATTCTTCAAATAGAAATAGGAAAGAAGCAGCAACATACCTCCATAAATATACTCGCTGGTCCAGGCTACGGCCACATCTACCTTGAAGTACATAACCATGACGACAACATAAACGACATAAACAGCAATCGTCATCAACATGATTCTCATGGACTGGTTCGTGTTTCCTGTTCCTGAAACCGCATTGAACAAGACTAATCCTGGGGCCGAAAGGAAATATCCCACCAACATGACGTAGGTAGTAGGCAAAGCTGCCTGCACAAGTTCTCCATTGTTTGTATAAATCTGCAACAAGACAGTTGGAAATAAAGCGGCCAGCAGCAAGAACGGAATTCCAATCAGATAAGTCAGCTTTATCGCCCGCCTGCATGCAAGCCGGATTTCACTTTTATCTTTGCCACTTCCCAAGAGATTACTAACCATAGAACTGGCCGTATCGGCAAATGCAAATATCACCATAAAGAAGCAGGTGTTAATGCTGCGCATAATATTAGCTATCGCCAAAGAACGCTCTCCCAAATGCTCTATCGCGATGAAAAACAGAAACCATTGCGATGGAAATAGTATGGATTGGAGCATCGTCCAACAAGAAATACTCCAAATCCGCTTGAACTCCGACAGCCGGAAAGCGAACCGCTGAAACAAGGCATATTTCTTTTTATCCACTTTCAACCAAGTATATACTACGTAAAACAGCAAAGACACCAATTCCGCCAGTGATGAACCAATAGCTGCCCCCGCAATGCCTAGTGCCGGAAAACCGAGCTTTCCGAATATAAGAATATAATTGAAAACAACGTTACTGAGCACCATTACGACAGAGTTAAGCGTCAGCGTGCGTGTTTCAGTAATACCGATGTAGAAAGCGCGAAACAGAATAGCGATAAAAGAGAAGAAAAGCCCGTATCTTCTCCATTCCAGATAAGAAGCTGCGGCAGCATAAACCTGGTCGGAAGAAATCAGTCGGCCGAGAATATGCGTTGTGATATAGTCGCACAAGAAAAACATGACAGTGGCCAATGCCAACAGGAAAAAGGCACCTTGCATGAATATTCCGCCAATTTCACCATACTTCTGTTCACCATTTCTACGCGCTATCAGTATCTGAACCCCAATGCTAAATCCAAACCCAAGCATATAAATAGCCATATAGAGCACACCCGCCAGCGCAGATGCTCCCAACTCCACTTCGCCTACATGACCTAAGAATGCCGTATCCGTAACATTTATCATGTGTTCCATCAGCAAGCTGATGAGAATAGGATACGCAATTAACCAGATTTGCTTATAGCTGAAATTCATATATATAAGAGCAGTTCAGAGGATATCCCCCTTGTGGAGCATATCCTCTGTTGATATCAGAAATCAAACTTTTCGAGCTTCATGGAAGCCAATCCCTGTATTTTGGGAACCAACGTCACAAAATGTTCCGCTTTCTCATGGGCGGACAATGATTCTGCATCCTGCCATGTTTCGCAAATCATCAGGACATCATTACGGGTAGCGCTTTCAAAAACATCATAGGCAATGCAGCCTTTGTCTTTCAAAGAAGATGCTACCAACTCTTTTGCAGCTTCCAACACTGCAGCACGGTTACTTTCGTTTACTTGAATAAAAACATTCAGTCTAATCATATTTGTAGAATTTTAAAAGTACGCTGCAAATGTAAACAGAAAAGTCGGAACTCTGATTCACTTGTCTGCATAAATACCGATGCGGTTGCCTTCCGAATCGACAAATACTGCAAAATAGCCTTTGCCATCGGCTTCTATCTTCGTGCAGGGAATGAGCACTTTCCCGCCCTTCTGCAACACACGTTCAAGGGTAGTTGCTATGTTATCCGTATTGAAATGGATAAGTACCCCCTTCTCAGAAGGCTGAAAATCGGGCAGGAGGTCAAAAGATTGTGAGATGGCTCCTACAGTCTCACCGTCTTCAGTGAAGCATGCCATCTTCTCCTGTTCACACTCAAAGACCGGAAGTTTCATGTTCAGCACGGTCTCATAAAAATCTACAGCCCGACGGAAGTCTGTAGCCGGAATCTCAAAAAATGCAATCAACTTTTTCATTTTGGTTTCTTTTTAGGGGTTATTACTATGCCTTTGCAAAGACAGGACAAAGGTAGGGCAAGCCGGGCGACCTCCATAGAAGAAAAAGGACATCTTTAAAGAGAAGAAAAAAGGCGTTTTTAGAGGGTGGAGAAATAATCGGAGACGGGAGCACATACAGATAAGTATTCCGCAGGGGTGTAACCGGAGAAGAGTTTAAACTCTTTAATCATGTGCGACTGGTCGGAGAAGCCACATTCATAGGCCACTTGCGCGAAAGGTGAACCGGGATTCTGTTGCAGGACGTACAAGGCACGCTGCATACGCACGATGCGAAGAAAATCTTTTGGAGTAGTACCGATATAATCGGTAAAGACACGGCCGAACTGCTTGGTGCTGAGACAAGCTACATCGGAAAGTTGCAAGGTGTTTACCTGCGGATGAAGATTGATTTCGTCCAGAACAGTCGATAACCGTTTCAGATTATATTCGAAACCGGAGGCCAGGCGACGGAAAAAGAATTGTTCAATCAACCGGATGCACTGGTCGTTATCCGGAGTATCTGTTATCCGGCAGGATAAATCGGAAAGTTCTCTGTCTTCCACTTCATCCGTGGAAACATTCTGTCCGTTGAAAAGATGCAGGGGAATCTGCAGAAAGACTTTTGCCGCATAGGGCTGAAAGACAACCGTTATCATTTCTATAACTCCTGTCGACACGACGTCGGAGAAACCGAAAGACTGGCCGCTAATAAAGGATTGCGGTTGCAACCGCGACTCTTGTAGGCACATCAAGCGTTTGCCTTTATGAAATACCAGTTGCACACAGCCGACGGGCAAGGTACGTTCCGATACCGGCAAAGTGGCATCATCCCGCAATATCCAGTAGTAACGGATATAGGGAGACAATGCAGGAGCTGGTTTTACGATACGGAAAGTTTGCATAGTGCAAATATACAGGATTTGATTATTGCGGCAAAGGTAGGCAAAGGGTTTTAGGGGGAATAGTAAAAAAGGGACATTATTTATAAGATCTGCCTGTTTACAGTAAAATGGAGTATCGCCAACTGCAAAGTTTGCAGTTGAAAATAAGCAAACGACTGAAAATATCAACGAAAGAAAAAGAAACAGAGCCCCCCATAACAACTTTTTTGTACTTTTGCCCTATCACGACCTGTAAACGCATAAAAACAATGAATGTCAAGATAGAGGCAAGCTGGCAAAAACGCCTGCAAGAAGAATTCGACAAACCTTACTTTGAAAGGTTAGTGACCTTCGTAAAAAGTGAATATGGACGGACAAATGTTCTTCCACCTGGTCATCTTATCTTCCATGTATTTAATTCGTGCCCTTTTGAGAATGTAAAAGTCGTCATCTTAGGACAAGATCCTTATCCTAACCCCGGACAATATTACGGAATATGCTTTTCTGTCCCCGAAGGAGTTGCTATTCCCGGTTCATTAAGTAACATATTCAAAGAAATACATCAGGACTTAGGCAAGCCAATCCCGACTTCCGGTAATCTGGACCGTTGGGTAGCTCAAGGTGTTTTTCCAATGAACTCCGTCCTCACAGTACGTGCTCACGAAACAGGTTCGCACCGAAATATGGGCTGGGAAACATTTACTGACGCAGTTATCAAGAAATTAAGTGACGAACGGGAAAATTTGGTATTTATGCTTTGGGGAGCGTATGCCAAAGAAAAGGCGACTTTAATTAATCCGGAAAAACATCTTGTGCTGACCACAGTCCATCCTTCTCCCCGATCTGCCGATTATGGTTTCTTCGGCTGCAAACACTTCAGCAAGGCCAATGAGTTTCTGAGAAGCAGAGGGATTCAAGAAATAGATTGGTAATCCGGTAAAGTGTTTTTAACCTAACTATTTATTATTCACCCCATACCCGAACAAAGCGAAGTCTCCGAAACAGGGATCATCCGGAAATACTTCCGCCAATGCGGCAGTTATCCTTTGTGCGTTCTTTAGAGAAAAGGTTTCCGTCTCGGTCAGTTCCAGCAAACGGGCTACACGACAGACATGTGTATCCAAAGGAATAATCAATTCCCGGCAATCAAAACTGTCCCAAATACCGAAATCAACTTCCGGTCCTCTCCGTATCATCCAGCGCAGGAACATATTCAGTTTCTTCTGCGGACTTTTGTACGAAACTTCCAGAAACCGGCAAAGCTTCTCCATCGGTTTTCCCGGATATACCTGCAATGTATCTTCCAGACTGTCATAACCCGAATAAGCCGTATGCAGGCGTTCAAAATAAGAATGGAAATCCGCATACGAAAGCATCCGGTAAAAACTGCGCCGCTCTTCCACAGGGAAATCCTTCTCCCACCGACGCGAAAGAACATATTGATAAGGAGACGCCCCCATGCACGCATGCAATTCATCTGCTTTCTTCAGAATCTGCCTGCGGTTGCCAAAACTCATGATGGCGGTCAGCAATCCGCTGATTTCTATATCCTGCTTCAGCGTATAGCGATGGGGGAACTGCACCGGGTCATTCTGAATAAAATCGGCACAATGATAGGTCGCAGCCCACTCTTGTAGTTTCTTTTTTATATCTTTGGTCATTTCTTTAAGATCAGGAGGACACAAAGATAATGCAAATCGAATGCAGAACTTTCATGCTTGCATGAAAAAGTTATGCTGAGATACCGCTTATCTTAATTCTAAAGATATTGGATTTATAGCAACTTTGGACAAGTCCCCTATTCTATTTCCCCTTATTTTTGCATCGTGCAATTCAAAAGAACCTATGGAACATAGCAAGAAGACAACGCGTGAAGAGTATCAGAAGTGTGTAAATGCAGTGGTGGACTACATCAATCTCCATCTTGGAGAAGAGATAGATTTGAAATCGTTGGCCAAGATTTCTCATTTCTCTCCGTTCTATTTCCACCGCATCATGAAAGCATTTCTAGGTGAGCCCATCGGGACGTTCATAGTCCGGACACGAACTGAAGCCGCTGCCCGCCTGTTGCGCTATTCGGATTTGCCGATAGCGGACATTGCTTATCGCATCGGATATTCCTCACCATCATCGCTGTCGAAAGTATTCAAACAGTTCTACGGAATTTCACCTAATGAGTATCGTAACAATAAAAACTTTGTAATTATGAAACCAGCAATTATCAGCCCCGATTTAGAGTTAAAGAAAGAAATAAGAGAAGTGCCCGCCAGAAATGTGATCTATATCCGCTTGTTCGGAGATTATAAACTGAATGATTACGGTGGCACATGGATGCGTTTGTTCCAGTTCATCAAGGAGGAAAAACTGCCGATGGGCGATATGTCTCCATACTGCATCTATCACGATGATCCGAAGGTGACGCCTGCCGATAAATTGCGCACTGACGTCTGTATGGTGATGCCTATCGCCGTAACTCCGAAAGGTGATATCGGCTTCAAGCAATTGCCATCCGGACGCTATGCAGTGTTTACCTATAAAGGCTCTTATGAACATCTGCAAAGCGTATACGACACGATTTACGGAAAGTTTATCCCTGAAATGGAATGTACGTTGAGAGATGAATCGAGCGCAGAACGTTATTTGAATGATCCGTGCGAGACGAAACCTGAGGATTTGTTGACGGAGATTTATATTCCGGTGGAATAAGCGTCCGCCAGACTGAGTGTAGTCGGGGGATTCCCTTCATAAGCGCAAAAGAGGAGATCCTTCGACAAGCTCAGGATGACGGAAATAAATGGTAATAAAATCAGTTTTCTTATTCTCTTTTCATCGGTACATATCTCAACCCATTCGTCACTTGCGGTTCCTTCACTTCTTTAAAGCCCAGACTTCTGTAGAAAGGAACAGCATACGAAGATGAATTCACCGTCATTCCGGGTACGGGATTATCTGCAATAAGGGCGTCAAATAGTTTCCGCCCTATGCCTTTCCGATGATATTCTTCCTTGATAAAGAAGAGAGAAATATGTTCTCCGTGGTTCTTCGTAGCCAGCACTCCCACCAGATTATCTTCATCGAACGCGCCATAAATGACCAGCCCGTTCACCACTGCTTTATCATTGACAAAGCTTTTGAAACTTTCCAGCCCCTGTTCGTCAAAATCGTCTTTGCCACACTGAAGATACACTTCCAATGAAAGTGTTGTGGCATTCTCATATTCAGGCAGTTCTAATCTTCGGATAATTGTCATAGGAATCTAATATTACGGTAAATCACAAAGATATTGAATTTATGTATTGATTGCCCAAATATCCCGATTATTTCGCCCGGAAACACTACATTTGCAGAAATAAGTGCATCTTAACTAATCCCCTCTATTCTGATTATGGAAAAGCTTATCGATAAATTCCTTCCGGCAGATTATCATGATACATTCGTCATCAAGGCCAGTAAACCTACAGAACAGATTGTTCCTAAGGAACTAATCAAGAAAATATTCAATCACTCTCCGGCATGGCTTAGTTTCCTTTACAAAGTCAGAAATATCCTGGTGAAGCCTTTCGGTATCGAAGGCGGAGACATCCTTACATCGGAAGATTATATAATAGAAGATACAGAGAATGAAGCCATCATGAGGAAGGACGACAAGCATCTGTTGTTTTATGTTTCCATTGCCAAGATAGGCAATAACCTGATAGACGTGACGACAGTGGTTCAGTATCACAATGCGTTAGGAAAGGTTTACTTCTTCTTTATCAAACCTTTCCACAAGATGATTGTGCCGCGGGTGGTGAAGGAAATAATTTAAAACGGTACGGAAATGAATTATTTCACCACAGATTACACAGATTAGCACAGATTTAATTTATTAATAATCAGAGATATCTTTCCTAGTCTGTGTAAATCTGTGTAATCTGTGGTGCATCATATCCGCTCAAAAGTGAATCAAACCTACCTTATATAATACTCAATCCGTAGCTGCTGATATCATCAAAATCTTCCTCAGTATATGAGTTCTTCTGGCGGATATCCTGTACTATCTTCATGAACTCTTCGGTTTTCGACAAGAAATCCTTGAATTTCTCCGTCTGCTCCTCATACCCTTCCACGGCAGGTAGTTTCTCGGCTGCATCCAATTGCAGTCTCAGTTCCACAATCTTCAGGTCCAGACGGGCTTTATCTTCCACATGCTTGCGGGCATAGAGGTTGATAATACTCTGCATTGTCAGACTCATCTTTTTCATTGCAATAATCTGCTCTTTCACTGGATTCTCCGCCAGCAAGACTTGCTGGGCCTGCGCAACGATAGGATTCAGAATATCAAATATGTTCTGCTTGCATTCGGACATCTCCACACTCAGTCCATAATTGTCATTCAGCAAATCTGCTATTCCTTCCGTCTTCTTCTCTTTCAGCAGAGACAGGTATTTATTAAAATTAGCATAGAACTGCCCCCTTGACTGGAAAAGTTCGGTATAATTCTGTATCAGGTTCTGCCGTACATCGTCGCCAAAGTAGTCACCCGGCTGTATCACCGCCGCAGAATCTTTCTTAGAAATGACAGGAGACATGATATGCGAAAACATCTGTACCTTAGCCTGCTGCTCCATATACCCCAGAACCGCATTTACGTCTCTCTCTTTCACCAAATTCTTCAACAGAGCCAATGAAGTATCGTAATATTTCACCACTTGCCCTGCATCTGCAATCTCTTCGGGGGTATAAGTCACCGCCTCCTTCTTACTGCCCGTACAGGACACCAACATAACAACGCTTACAAATGCGCCCAAGACTAACAATTTCTTTCCCATAGAATTTTTCATTTTAATTTCAGTTTCGTAAACACTCAACTTATTAGTTGACAAGGAAACAATCTCCTTATAAACTAAGAACACAGCCGACGTTGAGCTTATAACAATATAAAAGCGATTTTGCTCTCGATTATGGATTTTTTCACCTTTGTATTTTGTACTTTTGCAGCGGATTTCAGAATCCTGTATGAAAATTTGAATCGGAACCATGAGCAACATAAAAGGTTATATATACGCGGCAGCTTCTTCCTCCACATTCGGATTAGCCCCTTTTTTCACCATATCCTTATTGGCTTCAGGCTTTTCCTCTTTCGAAGTGCTTGCTTACCGTTGGGGAATTGCTTCACTCACCCTGGGAATATTCGGTGTACTATTAAGAGAAACTTTCCGTATCAGCCGGAAAGATTGGGGAACTGTATTTATATTGAGCCTGCTCCGGGCAGCAACTTCACTAAGCCTCGTCATAGCTTACCAACACATCGCCAGCGGAGTGGCATCTACCATTCACTTCATGTATCCGCTGGCCGTTGCCCTCGCCATGATATTCTTCTTCCGGGAAAAGAAATCGTTCTCCATTCTGTTTGCCGTACTGGTTTCGCTGGCGGGTGCGGCATTGTTATCATCGGGAGAGATAGACTTTAAAGGTGGAAATACAACAACAGGGCTGATTGCCGCCACGCTATCCGTATTCTTTTACGGCGGATATATCGTCGGAGTACGTAAGAGCCGTGCCATTCATATCCCATCTACCGCACTGACTTGCTACGTCATGGGGCTGGGCGCTTTATTCTTTATTATAGGGGGAAGTCTGACAGGCGGTATTCAGTTGGCAACAGGCGGACAAACATGGCTGAATATCCTCGGACTGGCACTACCGGCAACAGCCATTTCAAATATCACGCTCGTAAAAGCCATCAAGTACATCGGCCCTACACTGACCTCCATCTTCGGAGCCTTAGAACCTCTTACGGCGGTAGCTATCGGATGTCTGGTCTTCAAAGAAAGTTTCACTCCGGGCACTGGTCTGGGCATATTACTGATATTGACGGCGGTCACCGTCGTCATTATGCACGAGAAGAAAACAAGCTGATAAGAGTGATTACTTACTCTTTTTATAATCAGTAATAAAGCCTTCCATCATCCACTTCGCCAAAGCCTGGCGATTGGAACTGATAACGAAACGGCGTTGGTCGAAGGTATTCTGAATATTTCCCAGTTCTACAAAAACCCCGGCAGGAGTAGAATTAGCCAACACATACAGGTTGCGCGGGCCTACCGTGCCCGTAAAGCCGCGATTAGGCTGATGTTTATCATACTTAGACTCAAAAGTATTCTTCATCGTAGTTGCCAGACGCTTGCTGTTGGCACTGTTGGGGGCATGATAAAAGAACACATCCGTCTGATGTCGCTTGCTGCGGCTATCCACATGCAGGAAGATGGAACGGCAATAGGTATAGTTCTTGCGGTCTTTTCTATAAAGTTCATTGATTTTGATGCAACGCTGGCGAAGGCGAGCCACTTGGTTCAGAGGGATAGCGTCTCCCATACAGGTTTCGCGCTTACTATTATTAAGGTAGCGGTCGTCACGAATGCCGTCTTTGGCATCCTGAATAATGATATAAACCTTTGCCCCCTCTTCCATCAGATTACGGGCAAGACGCAGGGCGACATCATAAGCATATTCATCTTCATGGAGTTCAACGTTCCCTATCTTACCGATAGCACCGGGGTCGGGTCCTCCATGTCCGCTGACCACATAGAAGCAGGCACCCTTCAAACGGTTACCGGTCACCCGGACTTTAGCCAGTTCTTTTCCGAAAAGAGGTTCATGAATTGTTTTGCCGGAACCGGCAGCAGAGGCAGAAGAAGTAGATGAATTTGCAGCAGTTTCAGTTTTGGATTTCAATGGCGGAAGCAGGTACTTCACCCCTAAGCGCAATTCCTGTTTTCCGCGTAACTGCTTTTTATTCAGTTCAAGGAACTCCAGATAGTAGGCTTTACCGGGACGCTTATTGCGTTGCAAGAAGGCCGAAATGCCTTCACCAGACCTCGGTGCAGCCCTTTCCTCCTGCGCCGAAGCGTGGAAAGGAGTGAGAAACAGGAAAGAAGATATAAACAACAAAAATAATATCCGAACCATAATTACTCTGCTTTTAGCAAACATACTTCAACTGTTGCGGACAAAAATACAATTATTTTCCCTACTTTTGCGCCCATAAATGCGTTAATTGATAAGAAACTATAAAAATAGATAGCATTATGGCAAAACAATTAAAACCGGAGACACTCTGCGTACAAGCCGGATGGACTCCAAAGAAGGGTGAACCCCGCGTGCTCCCCATCTACCAAAGTACAACCTTCAAGTATGAAACCAGCGAGCAAATGGCACGCCTTTTCGACCTTGAAGAGAACGGCTACTTCTACACCCGCCTGCAAAACCCTACGAATGACGCCGTTGCCGCCAAGATAGCGGCCCTCGAAGGTGGTGTGGCCGCCATGCTGACATCCAGCGGACAATCTGCCAACTTCTACGCTATTTTTAATATCTGTCAGGCAGGCGACCACTTCGTCTGTTCATCCACCATCTACGGTGGAACCTTCAATCTCTTCGGTGTGACAATGAAGAAGTTGGGCATCGAAGTTACTTTCGTCAACCCGGATGCACCGGAAGAAGAAATCTCAGCCGCTTTCCGCCCGAACACCAAGGCACTGTTTGGTGAGACCATCTCCAACCCGACGCTGGAAGTGCTCGATATCGAAAAGTTCGCCCGCATCGCCCACAGCCACGGCGTGCCTTTGATTGTAGACAATACCTTCCCGACTCCTATTAACTGCCGCCCGTTCGAATGGGGTGCCGATATCGTGGTACATTCCACCACCAAATATATGGACGGCCACGCCACCAGCGTAGGCGGTGCCATCGTGGATAGCGGAAACTTCAACTGGGATGCCTATGCCGACAAATTCCCCGGATTGTGTACACCCGACGAATCTTATCACGGCCTGACTTATACAAAAGCTTTCGGCAAAATGGCTTATATCACCAAAGCCACCGCACAGTTGATGCGTGACCTTGGCAGCATTCAGTCTCCGCAGAATGCATTCCTGCTGAATATCGGTCTTGAAACGCTCCACCTGCGTATGCCGCAACATTGCAAGAATGCACAGGCAGTTGCCGAATATCTTTCCAAGAACGACAAGGTGGCATGGGTTAATTACTGTGGCCTGCCCGGAGACAAATATCACGAACTGGCACAAAAGTATATGCCAAACGGTTCTTGCGGTGTTGTCACCTTCGGCTTGAAAGGAGGCCGCGAAGTAGCCATCAAATTTATGGACTCACTGAAACTGGCAGCTATCGTCACCCACGTAGCCGATGCCCGCACCTGCGTGCTGCACCCCGCCAGCCATACGCACCGTCAGCTTTCGGACGAACAATTGATGGAAGCCGGTGTACGTCCCGACCTGATCCGTTTCTCGGTTGGTATCGAGAATGCGGATGATATCATTGCAGATATTGAACAGGCGCTGAACGCATAAGTACTGTGCTGCCGATCAGATAAAAAAACTGTATCTGACAAAGAGAAATCCAAAGAATAATATCCCCGACTCCCCAACCGGAGTACGGGGATAATTGTTATCTTTGCAAACAGTTCATTAAATCCAGTGGTTATGAATACAGATAATTTCACCCCGCGCAGACTTCCCGTCGGAATACAAAGCTTTGAAAAACTACGTAGTGAAGGTTTTGTCTATGTAGACAAGACGGCACTCATTTACAAACTCATCCAAGCAGGTGTGCCCTGTTTCCTGAGTCGCCCACGCCGTTTTGGAAAGAGCTTGTTGCTCTCCACTATCGAAGCCTATTTCAAGGGTAAGCGAGAGCTTTTCCGGGGATTGGCTATGGAACAACTGGAAAAGAATTGGTATGAATATCCCGTGCTGCATCTCAGCCTGAATGCCGAGAAGTACGATAGTAAAGAACGGTTGGCAGATATGCTTGAACGTCAGCTCCAAGCGTGGGAACAATTATATCAGACCGGCGGCAAAGGTATCACATATTCCGGCCGCTTCATGACCGTCATCAAGCAAGCCTACGAACAGACTGGTCGCCGTGTCGTAGTGCTTATCGACGAATACGACAAGCCACTACTCCGCTCCTTCGACAACTCCAAACTGCAAGACGATTTCCGCGAAACGCTGACCGCCTTCTATACCGTATTGAAAGATGCCGACCCCTGGCTGCAATTCGTCCTCATCACCGGAGTGACCAAGTTTGCGCAGATGGGCATCTTCAGCAACCTCAACCAACTGAGCGACATCAGTTTCGACCTCGACTACAACACCCTTTGCGGCATGACATTGCCAGAAATTGAGACTACTTTTGTCCCCGAACTGGAAGCAATGGCACTGAAACAGAAACTCTCACACGAAGCCCTACTGGAAAAGATGACCCGTCTTTACGACGGCTACCGCTTCACCGATGATGAAGAATTCACCCCAATGTACAATCCCTTCAGCGTGCTCAATGCGCTGATGAAACGTGCCTTCGGTAGCTACTGGTTCGGTAGCGGCACCCCCACCTTCTTAGTGAATATGCTGAAAAAGACCAACTTTGACCTGCGCGAGATGGACGGCATACAAGTAGGGGCACTTTCGTTGAATGCCAATATGGTTGATACAAATAACCTTGTACCTCTACTGTACCAAAGCGGATATCTAACAATAAAAGAATATGATGAAAGATTTCAGATTTATACTCTCGGCTTCCCTAACGAGGAAGTAAAGTCACAGATTGACGAGAAAGCAATGCCACAGCTCCGGGGCTACATGAAGCATGCGAACGTTTGAAACTGGACCGAATGAAAAAAGAAGAACTCGAAGCATATTACCGTCACTTAGATAATATCGTCATTCTCCGTGACAATATATATACGGAGCGTGCAGAAGGAAGAAATGATGCTTAAGGTAATTATCTACGCCTACATGAATAATATCTATTCGTGCCGTAAAGAAGAAGAACGCTATTCTATCGCACGAAATTTAAAACAGCTTGGCGCTTCAGAAGAAGTGATAATCAAAGCTACCGGATTATCTTCCGAAGAGATTAACAAGCTATAGCCCCACCTTCATCAACACATATTTACATTTACTCATTTATCCCCCACTCAGGCGAAAGACCGAAAAGTCTTTCGCCTTTTTCGTTTCGTGCCCTCCTACTTCCGCTATTTTTCATAAACCATGCCGTTCAGTTGCCTTGTCACGGCAAAATTACACTACCTGTCCATCAAACTGTCCATAGACAAAGTGCGGTGGTTACACAGATAAGCCCTATCTTGAACTCGTAAGTTTTGCTGATTGGCAAAGCATGTACTGACAAACAAGAATATTGACAATGGATATAAACACCGCACTACTCACCATGGCCGCCTTTATGGGCGGATGTGCCCTTGCCATCATGGCACAGCAATGGTTGCAAACACACCGATGGCCCCGAATGCGCCGACGCATAGACACCCTGATAAAGCTGCGCGTAGAACAGCAGTTGCACCGCCACGAGGCAGAATGCCCCATGGCACAGATGCACGCCCAGCGAAACATCCTTTACAGCCCGCCCGCCGTGAAGAGCCAAAGCCACCAGATGCTGGTGGGCTTCATGATGACCTACTACCCCGACTTCCTGAAGCAACTGACAGCACACACCGACGGCCGCCTTTCCGACAGCGAAGAGCACACCTGTTTCCTCATCAAGCTGGGTTTGCGAAACAAACAGATAGCCCAAAGCATGGGCATCACGCCCAACAGCGTGATAAAGACCAAGCAACGCCTGCGCCAGAAACTGAAAGGCCTGCCCGCCGACGAAGACCTGACACGATGGCTCCAGCTACTGGGCGAACCGCTGGACAAACTGCCGCCCGGATACATGATGTTCCTTGGAGAACACTCCGCCGAAGACAAAGAAACAAAAATCAGATAATGACAACATTTTTATTAACCCTTAAAAAACAATTGATTATGAGTACAGAACAAATGAAACAGTGCCAAGCCCCGGCCACACATGCCCCGGCCGGCAACAAGATGACCTACACGCCGCCGCAAATGGAAGTGATTAAGATGGACCTGGAAGGCGTAATAGCAGGCAGCGGAAACCTGAGTGACTTCACGTCCGGCTCCACTATCCGACAAAGCAGTACCCGCCGAGGCTACAACTCCGCATCGAGCAGCGACCTGGAAGACTTGATAAACGACATCCTCACCGTGGAGCAATAGCCCGAGCCGCTCCCTCTGATGCACGAAGCGGCAGCCCCATTCACTATAAAAACAAATAATCATCCTAAAAAACAGAAAGGAAACCAAACAATGAAACGCATATATAATAAGGTATATCACGCAGCAATGGCAGCCCTGATGCTCACCGCCGCCACAGCCTGCACCAGCGACAACGAACCCCTGCAAAGCAACGACGTTCCCCCGACCGGACGCCCCGTTACCATAACCGCCACCTACCAAGGAACAGGCACCCCGGACGGGACGGATGCACAGACCCGAACCGACTACAGCTACGATATGTTTAACAACACGGTGGAAGTAACTTGGAAAGCAGGAGACAAGATTTATGTCATCAACTCCGAAAACTTAAAAGAAGGCAACACCCTCACCGCTGCCGGTTTTGAAGAATTCACGCTGGAAGGAGAAGCTGGAAAAGCAACAGGAACATTCAAAAACGAGAACAGCAATCTCGATATGAACAAGCAACTGTATGCAGTATATTGCGGAAACAACGCCTCGGACAAGATATCCGTTACAACCACCAGTGGAGTTAGTAGTAAAACCTACAGCTTCAGCATGACAGGGCAACGGCAAACCGCCAACTTCACTACCGCCCATTTAGCAGACTACGATTTGATGTGCGCAACAGTAAATGCCAATGCCGCCACTAAATCTTTCAACTTCACGCACGTCAACGCAATATTACGCCTCCACCTGGCACTTCCCTACGGCCAACATACGGTGAAAGAGGTGAAAGTAGCCTGTTCAGCAAACTCTTTAGCCCAATCAATCACAGTTAATCCTGCATTGAAAAAGGTACAAATTGCTAATCTTGCTAACAGCTGTATTCTAAAATATGGAAGCGGCGATAATGGAGTAACTGTTACTTCCGGAAATTATATCACAGCATTTATGATGGTCTTTTCAAATCCTATATATAAGAATAATGAGATTACTATAACCGTCACCTGCGCAGATGGTACATACTCTAAAAAGATTACAGCGTCCGAAAACTTTGTTATGAACCCTGGTACATGCAATTCCATCGAAGCCACCCTTACGAAGGAAAACAACTAAAAATTAATCGACAATCCCCAACTAAACCCGCCCCCCGAAATGCGGCGTGCAGAAAGAAGGAAATACAGACTGCCATCCTGGGTCATACGTCCCTGCCCGGATGGCAGCCTCACCCACACAAAAAAGGACGGAACACCCTAATCCACCTGCATCAGGAAAGGAGGAAGACATCGCAGGAGAGGCATCACACAGAAAAGACTTCCCAAGCCGCCGGGGAACACAGTCGGCGGCACGCTGTCTCACCCTCACTCTCGTTTTTTTGCCGTTCTTCCCTGTCGGGAAGGCTGCGAAGAGGAAGAGAGAGGGAAACACAGATAAAAACAAATTCATTATGAAAAGAGAAATTATACTATCAGGAGCAGAAAAAGGCTATGCCTTGTCATGGAGCGCTTTCACACGCGCCAGCCGCGCAATCACCGTCAGCATGACGGACGAAACGGGTCATCAATATTTCACCCTCAACAAAGCCGACGAAGGTACAGGTCACTACGCCTACAAGTTCCTGGGCGAAGGCTCGGACACCTGCGCCGGCAACCAACTGAAGGTGAGTATTGAGAACTCCTATCCCGAAGAACTCCAGACCGTGGTCAGCGCCACCCAGATATACGGCAGCGACGGACGCCTGAAAGGCATCTCCTACACCGTGTGTGCCGAAGACTATACGGATGCTAACTTCAGCGACTTCTGCCTCAACGTAGTGGCCTGGGTGAAGTAACCGAAGAAAAGCACTTCTGATACGTCCCCCTTGATTGACGAATATTAAGATAAATCCTGATAACAAATGCAGACTTAGCGGAATACGGCTTCACCTCGCTGACACTTAGCACAAGTATCCCCGACACTTAGCACAGGTGTCCATGACACTTAGCACAAGTATCGATGACACTTAGCACAAGTGTCAGCACCCCTAAAAAAACCGCTCCACAAGCCCTCTGCACAAGGCTCAGGCAGATGTTTCACTTAAAAAACCATAGAATATGGCATTTTTCAAACCTATTTACAAAAAGTTGTCCAAGAAGTGGCATCCCCAAGCCGTGAGCGTGGGCAAACCCATCGAAATGGACGAGCTTTGCAAGCAGATAGCGCTCATCTCCACCGTGAGCAGCGCCGACACCAAAGCTACCCTCGAAGCCCTCGGCCTTGTGCTGGGGACATGTATGAACACCGGTCGCACGGTACACGTGGAGGGTCTGGGAACCTTCTACTACACCTGCATCTCCACAGGCAAAGGCGTGGACACGGCCGAAAAGGTGAACGCCAACCAAATCTCCGGCACCCGCGTACGTTTCGTGCCCGAGTCGCATCGGCAAGGTACCACCATCACGCGCGGCCTCATCGGCGAAAACGTGACGTGGGCAAATATCAACTCCATCAGCCAGTTGGACGGCACAGGCAGTGGCGGCAGCAGCGGCGGAGACGGAGGAATAGAGGAAAATCCGTTGGGATAACCTGCGAGGAGCAAAGAGAAAGGCGGCTGCCCGGAAGAGAGAAAGAAAGTTTCTCACTTTCCGAGGCAGCCGCCTACTATGTAAGTGTTCATAATCAGTTCATATAATAGGTAGCTAAATGATAATTTCGTAGTGACAAACTTCTCCTTATGCCGGAAAGTTTCAAGGCGCAACAGTGAAACCGCCATCGTAGCGTCCGCTACGCAAATCATCAATGATGCGGTGCAGGACGAGAATCAATTGGGGAAAGTCTTGCTTGACTGTATAAAATATCTTTTCAGGATTCACCATTGAATACTCATGAGAAATAAAATTGCGCATTCCGAATACGCTTTTCCATGGTATCTCCGGATAATTGGGGCGCAAAAGTTTCCGTTCCGTCTTGTCGTCTATCTGTTTCAGCATCTCACCCACTACCTGCACACGCAGTACCGTAGCATCAAATAAATCCATCGCATCCGGAGATGCAAGGAATTGGCGGTAATCTGTGATATTTGCCGTCCGCTCCACAGCCTGTTCCGCTTTCATCGTGAGGAACTCCATTCGCTCCAACACACTCATTTCAGACGTATATCGCATCACGATCAAGGTTTTGGCGAAAACTATGGAACATGTTTTCGTGCAAGGTTATCAAATCTACTTTCCGATGGAATAGCTTCCGCAACTCTTCCTGAATGCCGAAGCACGTGAAGCAACTAGGACGACGCAACTTGATTATGACATCAATATCGCTCTTCTCGTCCTGTTCCCCCCGCGCCACGCTACCGAACAGTCCCAACTGTTCGATGCCATACTTGTCGGCAAACTTTTCTTTATAAGCCCGCAGACGGTCGACGATCTCCTGGGTGGTTTCCATATCTTACTTCTTTTAGTGACAGGTACAAAGTTAGCGATTTCCTCAAGAAAGAGAAGACATACCGCCGAAAATATACCGCTATGCACTCATTTTTACGAAGCTTACCCCAGCATCTGTTATTATGGCACGTGAATAATCGGTCATTTTTAAGAGTTTATGTGCAGGGGGTAACACTTTTTTCTTTATCTTTGTTTCACGAAAAAAGTATCCTAAAAAGAGACATTATGAAACGCAACGCCAATAAAGTACTCGAAAGCATCCGCCAGTCGCTGGCTCAACACCTGCCTTCCGGCGGACGTGCCGTGCTGTTCGGATCGCAAGCACGCGGCGACGCACGCCCGGACTCGGACTGGGACATACTTATCGTACTCGACAAGGAGAAACTCGAAACTGCCGATTACGACACTGTAAGCTATCCGCTCACCACGCTAGGCTGGGACTTGGGTGAACGCATCAACCCCATCATGTACACCCTGAAGGAGTGGACCGCAAGCCACATCACTCCGTTTTATAAAAACATTGAACAAGAAGGAATTATACTGGTATGAGTTTAAGTGAAGAAGAACGCAATGCCCTTGTGACATTGCAGATGGAAAAAGCACGGACTTTTCTGCAACAAGCAGATGAAATGTATGTTCTAAAATACTGGGACATAGCTTCAAACCGTTACTATTATGCATGTTTCCATGCTGTACAAGCATTACTGATTAAGCATGGATTGACGTGCCGGACACATGACGGGCTGATCGGCTGTTTCGGGTTGAACTTTATAAAAACCGGAATAATCAGTTCACACCTGGGAAGTTTTCTGTCACGCATCGAACAACTGAGGCAGAAAGGGGACTATAACTGCTTATATTCCATATCTGAAGAAGAAATCAGCGCAATGCGTGCCCCAGCAAGAGAACTTGTCGAAAAGATAAAGGAACTGATATGAGAAACAATCTGGTTATATAACTTTGTCAGCAAATTACGGTATAAACCTGAAAACAACCACCATGCATCAAATACCACAACCGATACTGCTGCTACTGTTACTACCATTGTGCCTCATCGCCTGCCATACCGGCAACGGAAGTGCAACCGTCACCGGAAATGCAGCCGCCCCTCTCCGTTCTCCCCGCTACCACGCCGACAGCCTGCGTTTCCTCGCCGCCACAGAGCCCCTCTACGACCAAAGGCGGGAGCGTGAAACCATCCCCTATCTCGACTCCATCTTCCTGCTGCCCGCCAGCCTCAATCCCGACGCCCCGCAGCACTCCGACACCCTCAGCACCGCCGAAGGCCGCCTGCTCTGCAACCGTGCCTTGCGCTACCTGATGGTAAGCTACAACCTGCTAATAGACTTTGAAGGCGGCTACCGCCACCTCGACAGCCTCCAACGCCTGCACCTCCCCTTTCTGGAACGCTACTGCCTGCGAGGCCTCCTCACCGCCAAAGCCCAGATGCTGATGCCCCTCGACCGCCACACCGAAGCCCTGCAATGCCTCGACCAAGCCATGAAGCTCGCCCGGACAGAAGACAGTATCGCCGCCCCCCTCCCTTCCGGCCTCCTTGCCCGCGCACAAGCCACCGGACGCCTCGAATGTCCCGAGAACGACAGCTACTGGAGTGCCGCCACCGGCATCACCTACATGGGCGTGGACAGCGCAAGCACCCATGCCGAGCAAGCCTTCCTGCGGGTTATCGACATTGCCCGCCGCACCGGTTTCCGCGGTGGCCTCTATCCCCATGCCATAGCCCGCCTCGCCGACATCTACCTGCACCAGGGTAAATATGAACAGAGCATCGCCCTCTGCCGCCAAGCCATTGCCTCCACTCCCTCCGACAAACCCGACGAACAAGGGCAATATATCGCCGCCGAAAACCTGACCGAAGCCTACCGCCGCCTCGGCCTTTACGACGAAGCCCTGCGCTACTGCGCCATCGTGACCGACGCCCCCAAAGACTTCGAGATACTGAACAACCTGCGCGGACGCTCCTACATCAACAAAGCCGCCGTCCTTGCCGAAATGAACCGTTCCGCCGATGCCCTCGTCGCCCTGCAACAAGCCGACAGCTGCTTCAACCGTACAGGCAACGATTACTATAAGCTGCAAGCCGCCCTCGAACGCGCCCATCTGCTCACTTTGCAGCCCGACTCACTGGAAGCAGGCCTGCGCATTTTCACCACCCTCGAAGGACAAATACCCGCCCATCGCCAAGCCTTCTACCTTTACTATTACGGAAGCGCCTGCGCCCAAGCCGGACAATACTCCCGTGCTATCCCCCTGCTGGAAAGTGCCGTGACGGAAGCGGAGAACATTTCCGAACGCCTCATGGCCCACCAGGCCGCCCGTCTGCTCACCGAGTGCTACCGCCATACCGGACGTCTCGCCCTCCTTGCCGACTTCCTGCCCCGCTATCAAGTCCTTTCCGACTCCATAGCCAGCGACGCGAAGATACGCCAGCTTGCCGCCGCCAACATCCGCTTCGAAACCGAAAAGAAAGAGCAGGAAAACCGCGCCCTCACCGCCGAAGTAGCACTGAAGGACAGTCGCCTGCGCACCACCCTCCTCGTTGGCACACTCTGCCTGCTGCTGGCTGCCGGCATCATCATCTGGGTAGTGATGAGGCATCGTGCCATCCGCATCCGGCAGGAAGCCGCCGCCACCCTGCTGCGCGAACAGGAAGCGCAACTGCACAGCCTCATCCGCGACCGCCAGCAACTCAACGACCGCAATCTCGACCTGGTCCGCCAACTCTCCGACATCCAGGCCACACACGAAAACACCTGCAACCTCGACAGCATCATGGAGAGCCTGCAACAAAGCCTTTTCAGCAAAGAAGACGCCGAACGCTTCCGCCAAAACTTCTCCGCCGTTTATCCCACAGCACTGAATCGTCTGCGGAGCCGTTGCCCCGACCTGACCTACAGCGACGAACTCTTCTGCATGCTTGCCATGCTGCAACTGGACAACTTCGAAATGGCACGCACCTTGGGTATCAGCAAATCCAGTGTCTCGAAAACACGATACCGGATACGCATAAAACTGGGATTGCCGGAAGGAGCCGATGCAGACACTGAAATCAGAAAAGTGATGTCTGTCAAGGAATAATTGCATAGTATTCACTATCTTTGCAACAGTTCAACCATTTGGAAACTGTTAGCGTTATATTACTTATAAACATTATAATAGAAAGATTTATGAAACGTACAAAATTAGCTGCATCCTTCCTGTTAACCGGGACTCTGCTCCTGACGGGATGCGTGAGCAAGAAAGAATTAGTGAATCTTCAAACAGATTATAACAAGTTGAAGGACGAGAAGACTGCCCTCGATAAGTCCTATCAGGATGCGCAAATCCAGCTCGCCGAGTATCGCACACAGTCCAAAAGCCTGGAAGACCGCCTCAACGAAGCCCGGAAAAACAACCAGGAGCTGCGCAACAACTACGCCACTCTGCAAGGTTCTCTCGACAAGAGCCTCCAGCAGAACTCCCAAGGCAACATCAACATCTCCAAACTGGTGGATGAGATTAATGCCTCCAACCGCTACATCAAGCAACTGGTGGACACCAAGAGCAAATCGGACTCTCTGAACGTAGTGCTGACCAACAACCTCACCCGCTCCCTGAGCCGCGAAGAGCTAAAAGAGGTGGATGTAAAGGTCTTGAAAGGCGTGGTTTACATCTCCTTGGCAGACAACATGCTATACAAGAGCGGCAGTTACGAAATCAACGAACGCGCCGGTGAAACGCTGAGCAAGATTGCCAAGATTATCACCGATTACAAGGATTACGAAGTATTAGTGGAAGGTAACACAGACAATGTACCCATCTCCCGCCCCAACATCCGCAACAACTGGGACCTGAGCGCCCTGCGTGCCTCATCCGTAGTGCAAGCCCTGCAAAATCAATACGGCGTCGACCCCAAACGTCTTTCCGCCGCCGGCCGTGGAGAATATAATCCTCTCACGGATAATGACACCGAACTGGGCAAGCAACGCAACCGCCGTACGCAAATTATCATCACTCCGAAGCTCGCCCAGTTCCTGGAGCTGATAGACAAGGCGCCGGAAGCGGAAGAAGAGGCTGAAACTAAATAAAAGTTCAAAAAGCAACATTGATACATATTAAAAGAATAGCAGAATCGTTTCATTTGCTAAACGATTCTGCTATTCTTTTAATAAGAGTTATATTCTCTCATAAAATCATCAATACAACGGTTACACTCTTCAGATAAGCCTTAAAGAATTGTAGTCTGCGCCATCAGCATGTCAACTTGTTCTTTCAACTTGGGAAGATCCTTGCTGATAACTCCCCAAATAATTACATTATCTACTTTATCGTAACCATGAATAACGAAATTACGCAAATCTACAATCCTGCGTGCATTGTCTATTGCAATCGACTTATCCAATTCAAGCAAATGATTTACCGCTTCACCAATAATCTCCAATTCACGCTCCACGGCCCGTCGAAGCAGCTTATTCTGTTCATAGGCAAAGAAATCCCGCTTTTCTCCTAAATACTCATTAATAGAATCAATAGACTGTTGAATATCATACAAATACTTTCTTAAACTACGTTGACCCATACAAAAGTTGTTTTGATTGTTCTACATCTTCTATAAAAAAAGGATTGGAAAGTGAACGGCGTGTCACAAGATCAATTTTACGTTTAAACAATTCCGTTAGTTTCTCACGCAATAAAAAGAAATAATCTGTATATTCCTCAATACTAACATCCGGTTCAAAATCTATCAGCAAGTCAATATCACTCTTATCCGTAAATCGCGGAGTATTAATCGAACCAAAAACATAAAGGCTCTTCACCTTGTAACGTTTACAAAGTGTTTTCAAAGCATCCATCTGCTCATGAATAATCTTATTCATCTCCTTTTCTCCTTCTCTGATTTATTCCGACAAGGACAAAGATAACTATTCTGCTGAAATTAAGAACTGAATTACATTAGAAAATGTCTTTTCAGAATAGAAAATTACAGCAACTTTATGAGTAAATCAGCCAAAAACTGATTGTTTTTATCACATCTGTCTAATAAATAAATCAGAATTATCGCATCTGAGCAAGTACAATTTAATAGTTTTTATCGCACACGCACTTACATTTTATCACATTTATTCCTACCTTTGCGCCCAAATTATAACTTTTAACTAACAACTCATAATCAACTACCATGGCTAAGATAACCAAAGAAGCTGCCTTGCTGTATCACTCACAAGGCAAACCAGGTAAGATAGAAGTAGTGCCCACCAAGCCCTACAGTACCCAAACTGACCTTTCACTTGCATACTCCCCCGGTGTGGCGGAGCCATGTCTTGAAATAGAAAAGAACCCGCAGGACGCATACAAATATACAGCGAAGGGTAATCTGGTAGCTGTAATTTCCAACGGTACCGCAGTGCTCGGTCTGGGAGATATAGGCGCGTTGAGCGGCAAACCCGTAATGGAAGGTAAAGGATTACTTTTCAAGATTTACGCCGGTATCGACGTGTTCGACATCGAAGTGAACGAGAAAGACCCTGAGAAATTTATCCAGGCAGTCAAAGCCATCGCCCCTACTTTCGGTGGTATCAACCTGGAAGACATCAAAGCTCCCGAATGTTTCGAAATAGAACGCCGCCTGAAGGAAGAACTCGACATCCCCGTGATGCACGACGACCAACATGGTACAGCCATCATCTCCAGTGCCGGACTTGTGAACGCTTTGCAGGTAGCAGGCAAGAAGATTGAAGATGTGAAAATCGTTGTGAACGGTGCCGGTGCATCGGCCGTATCCTGCACGAAGCTGTATGTTTCGCTGGGTGCCCGCCTGGAAAACATCGTGATGGTGGATAGCAAAGGCGTTATCAGCAAGACACGTACCGACCTCAACGAACAGAAGCGTTATTTCGCCACCGACCGCACTGACATCCATACCCTCGAAGAAGCCATCAAAGGGGCCGACGTATTCCTGGGATTATCCAAAGGTAATGTACTGTCACAGGACATGGTGCGCAGCATGGCTCCATCGCCCATCGTCTTCGCACTGGCCAATCCTACACCGGAAATCTCCTACGAAGATGCCATGTCAGCCCGCCCCGATGTATTGATGGCAACCGGACGTTCAGACTATCCGAATCAGATTAATAACGTAATCGGTTTCCCCTATATCTTCCGCGGTGCCTTGGACACTCAGGCAAAAGCCATCAACGAGGAAATGAAAATTGCCGCCGTACATGCCATTGCCAACCTGGCAAAACAGCCCGTGCCCGATGTTGTAAACGAGGCTTACCACGTAAACAACTTTAGTTTCGGCCCTGAATACTTCATCCCGAAACCGGTTGACCCGCGCCTTATCACCGAAGTGTCCTGCGCCGTAGCACGTGCAGCCATGGAAAGTGGTGTAGCCCGCAAGAACATCGAAGACTGGGATGCTTACTGCGTACAACTCCGCGAACTGATGGGTTACGAAAGCAAACTCACCCGTCAGCTTTACGACACCGCCCGCCGCAATCCGCAACGCGTGGTATTTGCCGAAGGTTCCCACCCCAATATGCTGAAAGCAGCCGTAGAAGCCAAAGCCGAAGGTATCTGCCATCCCATTGTTTTAGGTAACGACGAGACCATCGAGAAACTGGCAAAGGAACTCGACCTCAGCCTGGAAGGCATCGAAATCGTAAACCTGCGCCATCCGAACGAAGCAGCACGCCGCGAACGTTATGCCCGCATCCTTTCTGAAAAACGTGCCCGCCAGGGTGCCACCTACGAGGAAGCCAACGACAAGATGTTCGAACGCAACTACTTCGGTATGATGATGGTGGAAACAGGCGATGCGGATGCATTCATCACCGGTCTTTATACGAAGTACAGCAACACCATCAAGGTAGCCAAGGAAGTTATCGGCATACAACCGCAATACAAGCATTTCGGTACGATGCACATCCTGAACTCCAAGAAAGGAACGTATTTCCTTGCCGACACGTTAATCAACCGTCACCCCAATGCCGAAACATTGATTGACATTGCCAAACTGTCAGAGCACACCGTACGTTTCTTCAACCATACCCCAGTAATGGCCATGCTGAGTTACTCCAACTTCGGCGCAGATACCGAAGGCAGTCCGGTAAGCGTACACGAAGCCGTAGAGTACATGCAGCAGAACTATCCCGACCTCGCCATCGACGGTGAGATGCAGGTAAACTTCGCCATGGACCGCAAGATGCGCGACGCCAAATATCCTTTCACCCGCTTGAAAGGCAAGGATGTGAACACCCTCGTATTCCCGAACCTGAGCTCTGCCAACTCCGCATACAAACTGTTGCAAGCCATGAATACGGAAATGGAATTGATTGGCCCGATACAGATGGGACTGAACAAGCCTATCCACTTCACCGACTTCGAAAGTTCCGTGCGCGACATCGTAAATATCACCGCAGTAGCCGTTATCGATGCTATCGTGGACAAAAAGAAAGCAGGTAAATGAGACGCCCGTTATCGAAATCACAAAGTGTTTGCATTGTGCTGCTTTGGGCAGCACTTTGCTACATAGTTCTGACTACTGTCAAACGAATTGATGGACCAGTCATCATGACGCTTATCATTTCGGCAGCGTTAGTATTTATTCCGGTAATAAAATCATTAAAGAGAGGATAAACAATATCTTTTTATTCCTTTTTGCGGTAGAAAACAATAAAAATGTTGTTTTCTACCGCATTTTCTTTATAAATTGTTTGTTTGTCTCATTTTTATGTGTACTTTTGCAACCGCAATAGAGAAAAAGGGAAACGAGATACGAGGAAACAAGTTACAAGAAATTCCCTGCGGCAGCGCAAATGCCTTATCAACTGAACCCCTCGTCAACTTGTCAACTGAACTCTCGTCAACTGAAAAATAACCAATAAAAGAAATAGATTATGAACGCAGCTAAGGTATTAGAAGATTTGAAGAGACGGTTCCCCAACGAACCAGAGTATCATCAGGCAGTGGAAGAAGTACTTTCTACAATTGAAGAAGAGTACAACAAACACCCGGAGTTTGACAAAGTCAATCTGATTGAACGTCTTTGCATCCCCGATCGTGTTTACCAGTTCCGCGTGACTTGGATGGACGATAAGGGTAACATTCAGACCAACATGGGTTACCGCGTTCAACACAACAACGCTATCGGCCCGTACAAAGGTGGTATTCGTTTCCACGCTTCTGTAAACCTTTCAATCCTGAAATTCCTTGCTTTCGAGCAGACTTTCAAAAACTCACTGACTACGCTGCCTATGGGTGGTGGTAAAGGCGGTTCCGACTTCTCTCCGCGCGGTAAATCCAATGCCGAAGTAATGCGTTTCGTACAAGCATTCATGCTGGAATTGTGGCGTCATATCGGTCCTGAGACTGACGTTCCTGCCGGTGATATCGGTGTAGGTGGTCGTGAAGTAGGTTTCATGTTCGGTATGTACAAGAAACTGACTCGTGAATTTACCGGTACATTCACTGGTAAAGGCCGCGAATTCGGTGGTTCACTGATTCGTCCTGAAGCTACAGGTTATGGTAACATCTACTTCTTGATGGAAATGCTGAAGACTAAGGGTACTGACCTGAAAGGCAAAACTTGCCTGATTTCAGGTTCCGGTAACGTAGCTCAATACACTGCTGAAAAAGTATTGGAACTGGGTGGTAAAGTACTCACCATGTCTGATTCTGACGGTTACGTTTACGACCCGGCAGGTATCGACCGCGAGAAACTGGACTACATCATGGAATTGAAGAATCTCTACCGTGGACGTATTCGCGAATATGCAGAGCAATATCCGGGTGTGAAGTATGTAGAAGGAGCTAAGCCTTGGGGTGAAAAAGCTGACATCGCTCTGCCTTCCGCAACTCAGAACGAACTGAACGGCGACCACGCTCGCCAGTTAGTAGCAAACGGCTGTATGGCTGTTTCCGAAGGTGCTAACATGCCTTCTACTCCAGAAGCTATCAAAGTATTCCAGGATGCCAAAATTCTGTATGCCCCGGGTAAGGCTGCCAATGCAGGTGGTGTATCAGTATCCGGTCTTGAAATGACTCAGAACTCTATCAAACTGAGCTGGAGCTCTGAAGAGGTAGACGAGAAGCTGAAGAGCATCATGAAGAACATTCACGAAGCCTGCGTACAGTATGGTACGGAAGCTGACGGTTATGTGAACTACGTGAAGGGTGCTAACGTTGCCGGATTCATGAAGGTGGCGAAAGCTATGATGGCACAAGGTATCGTGTAAGAAAGCTATAGTTGTTATATATGAGAATCCCCTTTGCACCCCCCGGTGTGAAGGGGATTTTCTTTTTCATTGAAACAGTAATTCCCACAATACTCCACCCTTGCAAACTGCCGCTTCTATAAAACTAATATCAAACCTACTAAAAACTAATCCCCGCACCGCAAGGAACTAATTTCTTGTTGCCTAAAAACTATTCATACATCAACTGTTGTAAGAAAATTCTAAAATTATTGTAAGTGAATAGAACAATTGCTGTAAGAAACTACTATATTTGTAGTATGAATACTTTTTAGTATGAAAAATATTAGTTCGTAGCACATCCGACATTAGTTTCTTGCAGTCTCGGTGCCAGTTTGTTTCTACGGAAGTATAAACCTCTTAAAAACATATATTATGAGTACTTTCTATGACCTCTACGAAACACCGGACCCCAGTGGCGAAGGCAAGAAGAAACCGCTCCACGCACGCGTACATCCTAAAGGCACCATTTCGGCCAAAGAGTTTCAGGAACGGGTAATGAAAGAGCAGCACATGCCGCACGCCATGATAGTGGGCATCATGCAAGCCATCAGTAATGCGCTGGGCGACTGGCTTGCCGAAGGCTACAATGTGGAGTTGGACGAATTGGGCTACTTCAGCACTACACTGAAATGCACACGACCCGCCATGAACAAAAAAGATATCCGCGCCGAGTCCGTACGGTTCGAAACGGTAAAGTTCCGTCCAAGCAAAGACTTCAAAAAATACGTGAGGCATCAAATGCATTTAGAAAGACTGGACAAGAAGATGGCGACCAAGAAACCGGCAGTTCTCCCCGAAAAAAGAAAAGAGATGATGCTGAAATTCCTGGAAGCAAACGTCTGCATCACACGCGCCGAGTACTCCCGACTAACAAATGTGACCGACCGCCGTGCCATCTGCGATTTACAGGAATATCTGGCGGAAGGCATTATCCGCAAACGGGGCGGAGGACGCTCAGTGGTTTATATAAAGAAGAATCAAGAATAAAGCATTCATATCCTTTCAGCGGGAAAACGCAGAAAGCAATGCCTCATAAACCGCCGGATGGAGGAAGTAACGAACATCTTTTCCTTCCTCCATCGCCTGACGGATGAAAGTAGAACTGATTTCGAAAGTAGGCGAAGAAGCCACCTTCACATTCGCCGGAAGAGAATCTGAAGGAACCGGATAACCGGGACGAGGATAAACAAGAAGATGGTTTTCGGCAAGAATACGTTCCGACTGATACCAACGGTGGAAAAGTTCCCAATTGTCCGAACCGATAATCAGATGAAACTCCCGGTCGGGATAAGTCTCTTTCAGTTTATCCAGCGTATGGATGGTATAGGACGGGCGGGGTAAATGAAATTCAATATCAGAAGCCTTAAAACGGGGATAACCGGCTATGGCCAGTTGAACTAGCTTCAGACGGAGCTCGTCATCCATCAGTTCGGCCTCTATTTTCAGCGGATTATGAGGGGTCACAAGAAACCACACTTCATCCAGTCCTTCATATTCACACAGGTAGTTGGCAAGAGCAAGATGTCCGATGTGCACCGGATTGAAAGAACCGCTGAAGATACCCGTTTTCATTTTAGCCTCTTTTTCCATTGCAAGAAATTAATGGTTTGCAGGGCAATCACAAACGTCATACCAATAGCAATAACCCATTGCTGCATAGTGATTGCCACAATGTCCAAAGCCAATGCTGCTAAACCAATGACAACAGCAACCACCATCATCCGTCTTGCCGTTTTCTTTGAATCCTTAACCGCCATCATTATTTTTCCACAAATTCTCTGACCACCTTCAAAGCCTCAGCCTTAGCCTTTTCCAAGTCATCATTAACTACCACGACATCAAACTTATCGGCAAACGTCAGCTCATACTCCGCTTTGGCCACACGGGCATCTATTACTTCGGGCGCATCCGTTCCACGTCCTACCAGGCGCTTACGCAATTCCTCTACCGAGGGGGGCTGAATGAATACCGACAAAGCACGGTCGCCATAATACTTCTTTATATTGCAACCGCCCACAACGTCCACATCGAAAACCACATTCTGTCCGGTAGCCAATTGAGTCTCTACCTGGGATTTCAATGTTCCGTAATAACGGTCCTTATAGACTTCTTCATATTCCAGAAATTCGTCATTGGCAATGCGCTGACGAAATTCATCGGGAGAAAGGAAGAAATACTCCACACCGTGCTGTTCTGTTCCGCGCGGCGGACGGCTGGTGGCAGAACAAGAGAATGCAAGATTGAGGTTCTGCGTCAGCAGATAGTTGATAATGGTTGATTTGCCTGAGCCTGAGGGGGCTGAAAATATAATGAGCTTGCCCATACGTTAGAATTATTATTTCTTTTACATCACATTCAATACTTGTTCCTTGATTTGTTCCAGTTCATCCTTCATCTGCACCACGATCTTCTGCATTTCGGCATGATTGGACTTACTGCCAAGCGTATTGATTTCACGTCCCATCTCCTGAGCGATAAAGCCTAATTTCTTGCCTTGTCCGTTTCCTTCTTCCATCGTATTGATGAAGTATTTCAGATGGTTGCCGAGACGTTGTTTTTCTTCGTTGATATCCAGTTTCTCAATGTAGTAGATGAGTTCCTGTTCCAGACGGTTCTTGTCATAATCCACACTGATCGTTTTTTCCAAAGCATCGGTAATACGCTCTTTGACTTTCTCCACACGCTCCTTTTCGTAAGGATCAACGGTAGTCAGCAAATGGGCGATATTGGAGATTTTCTCGCGGAATTTCTTCTCCAAAGCCGCACCTTCCTGTTTGCGGAAGTCCACCAGACTTTGAACAGCTTGGAGTATGGTAGCATGAACAGCATTCCATTCTTCTTCGCTCAGTTCCTGTATATCATTCTTGGTCATCACATCCGGCAGGCGAAGCAAGGTGGCAAACCAGTCCTCGGGCACGGGGATACCGGTAGTTTCGGAGATGGTACGGATGCGCTCGTAATAAGCCACAACCACATCCTGATTGATGGGAGTCACAAGTTCGCAGGCATCCTTCTTTTCAATCCACAGACTGAAATCCACCTTTCCACGTTCCAGCGCTTTAGCAATCTCGTTGCGGATTTCTATTTCTTTTTCCCGGTAAAGGGGAGCGATGCGGGTTGACAGATCCATCGCTTTACTATTGAGCGATTTGATTTCTACATTGATTTTTTTATCGGGCAGTTCAGCGGTTGCTTTACCGTAACCCGTCATGGATTGTATCATAAGATTCTTTTAGTTTTCCGCAAAATTACATGAATAATTTCATTGGCGAAAATTATTCATGAAATAAGTGATATTGTTTACTGTTTACTCTTTACTCCAAATGCGTGTGTTCAGGTTTAATTCATCCACAATAGCCAACAAGGACTGAAGCACCGCAAAGTCTGATTTAAGAAGGTTCATATCATTCAAAGAACTCCACACGTCGGCTTCAAAACGGTTCTTAGAATCCGGTATGGCAACCAGAATCGTTGAATTACGGAAACTGATGGTAATCCCTTTCTTGAAGTTATTATCCAGCTTCAACATTCTTTCCATCATAGACGGAGTAATCAGATAACGGGCCTCAATCTGGTCAGTGGAAAAGACATCAAAAACTTTTTCAAACTCAGGATTCTCCATCTTCACCCTCGATGCTCCCATTTTAAGTTTGAACAGACTGTTCCGCAAAATGGTGGTCTCCCCCTGAAAATCTTTATGAAAATCAGCTATAAAAAGAAATCCCTTGAAGATATCTACCCAATAATGCTGCACCCCATTTTTAGTGGAACGTGTCCTGCGCTCTTCCGCATGTACTTCCGAACAGACGAAACTGGTTTTACCCAAACAACCTTCTATCAGGTCTTCTGCATGATAGCGGTCGGGGGAGATGAACAAGCCGCAATTTTCAAAAACACTCTCATCTATTCCTGAATCCGGAGTAAATGCAGCATCCGGACAAAAGGCATGAATGACTTCGTTTACCACTTCCTCTTTATAAAAAGAAGAAACTATTTTCGACTTATTATTTACACAAGTGAAGAAAATAATCACTGATATGACAGCAATAACTATCAGAGCAAAGATTCCCTCCAATTTTAATATTATCAGGATAATAACTCCTACTATCAGAAAAAGGGCAGCATAACGCGCCCCTTCGGAACAACCTTTCTTCAAGAGTTCCTTACGCTTACCCTCCAGAACCTGTAACGTGGGAGTCAGTTTCTGCGCCAGAGAGTCAAAGTCGACATAGCCCATTGCCCGGTTGTCTTTTTATGAATTAAATAAATTCTTCACATTCGGGGTTGCTCGTTCCGCTTCCGAAATCGTCAGCACTTCTTTTCTCGTAAAGCCAAACATACCTGCCAGCAGATTTGTGGGGAACGACTGGACTGCATTATTATATTCGGTTACAGAAGCATTATAGGTGCGGCGCGCAGCAGCCAGTTGTTCTTCCGTTTCATTCAGCGAACGTTGCAGCTGAAGGAAGTTTTCTGACGCTTTCAATTCGGGATAATTCTCCGCTACGGCGAAAAACTGTGTACGGGCTTTGGAAAACATCTTGTCAAAGTCCGCCTTCTCACTGTCATTAAGAGCAGTGTAAGTTTTATTTCGCATTTCCGTTATTGCCGAGAAAGTATCAGCTTCATGCTTGGCATATTGCTGTACTGCCGCCACCAGATTAGGGATTAGGTCAAAGCGTTGTTTCAACATCACATCAATAGTGGCAAAAGCATTTTCTATCTGATTTTTCTTCCTCACCAACGAATTGTACATGGAAATCACCACCAAAACCAAAACTACGATAATAATAGCTATAATCATAATTACAGATACAACAGCCTCCTTGTGCCGGTTATTTTATGTTAACGAATTCTGCATTTATTCCTAAAATCGGAAGCAAAGATAGAAATAATCTAAAAACACTCCCAATAATGCCGTAAGAAAGATACTGAACCCTTTTTAGATTCGCTTGTGTATCTGAAAATAAACCTGTAAATTTGCCACTTTTAAAACAAGAATAAAGAAGCGATTAATAATAGGAAAGCTATGTCGTGCATTTTACATATCGAAACGTCCACCTCTGCATGCTCCGTTGCCGTGAGTGAAGATGGACAAAATGTTTTTACGAAAGAAGACCTCAACGGCCCTTCACACGCAGTTTTACTGGGAGTATTTGTAGACGAAGCATTGTCGTTTGCCGACAGCCACGCGATGCCGATTGACGCCGTAGCGGTGAGTTGCGGACCGGGTTCTTATACCGGACTTCGCATTGGCGTATCTATGGCGAAAGGTGTTTGCTACGGACGCAATATTCCGTTGATAGGACTTCCGACGTTGAAGGTGCAATGCGTGCCCGTGTTGCTCTATCACGATGAACTGCCCGATGACGCGTTGCTGTGCCCGATGATTGATGCACGCCGCATGGAAGTATACGCCGCCATCTACGACCGTGCCCTGAAACCTGTACGCGACATTGCCGCCGACATTGTAGACGAGAACTCTTATACGGAATTCCTGGACCAGCATCCCGTTTATTTCTTCGGAGACGGAGCGGAAAAATGTAAGGGTAAAATCACGCATCCCAATGCACACTTTATCGACGACATCCGCCCGCTGGCAAAGATGATGTTCCCCCTTGCCGAGAAAGCAGTAGCTGAAAAGGACTTCAAGGATGTAGCTTATTTCGAGCCGTTCTATCTGAAAGAATTCGTGGCCTCCCAACCCAAGAAGCTCCTCTAATTCATTTTGTAGTCTTTAATTGGCCTCGCTCAAGACCTTATTTGATTTTAACATTAAAATATAGTTTCAATTTAACCAAGTATGCAATATAACACTCAACAAAAACGGATGCCCCTGCCGGAATACGGACGCAGCATCCAGAACATGGTTGACCACGCTTTGACAATCGAAGACCGTGCTGAGCGCCAGCGTTGTGCCAACACCATTATCAACATTATGGGTAATATGTTTCCCCATTTACGTGATGTACCCGATTTCAAACATAAGTTGTGGGACCACCTGGCTATCATGTCCGATTTCAAGCTGGACATCGACTACCCGTACGAAATCATCCGTAAAGATAATCTGAACACCAAGCCGGGACCTATCCCCTATCCCAGCACCAAAATCCGCTACCGCCACTACGGCCGTACATTGGAAGTGCTGATAAAGAAAGCAATCGAATTCCCCGAAGGTGAAGAAAAACAAAACCTGATTGCCCTGATTTGCAATCACATGAAGAAAGACTTCATGGCCTGGAACAAAGATACCGTAGACGACCGCAAGATTGCAGAAGACCTTGACGAATACTCCAACGGCAAACTGCAAATGACGGACGACATCATCCGACTGATGGCTGAACGTATCAACCAGAATTACCGTCCGAAGGTAAACAACCTGAATAACCGGAGAGACAACCGGAACAACAAACGGAAATACTAATTGATTTATAATTTCAGATTTATGATTTATAAGCCGGCAGTCCGTTCATAAATCATAAATTAAAAATCTAAAATCACAATATATGGCATCATTTGTAATTGAAGGAGGACACAGACTATCCGGCGAGATTCATCCGCAAGGCGCAAAGAACGAGGTATTGCAGATTATCTGCGCCACGCTGTTGACAGCCGAAGAGGTGACCGTACACAACATTCCGGACATCCTGGACGTCAACAATCTCATTCAACTGATGCGTGACATGGGTGTCACGGTATCCAAGATAGGCATCGATACATATAGCTTCAAAGCGGAGAAACTGGATTTAAGTTATCTGGAAAGTGATGAATTCCTGAAAAAATGTTCCAGCTTGCGCGGTTCAGTGATGCTTATCGGGCCGATGGTGGCACGTTTCCACAAGGGCATGATTTCCAAACCTGGCGGGGACAAGATAGGACGCCGCCGTCTGGATACACACTTCATAGGCATACAGAATCTGGGAGCCGATTTCTCCTATAATGCCGAACGTGAGGCTTATGAAATCTCTGCCCGCGAACTGAAAGGGACTTACATGCTGCTGGACGAGGCTTCGGTTACCGGAACAGCCAACATCGTCATGGCGGCAGTACTTGCCAAAGGAACCACCACTATTTATAATGCTGCCTGTGAGCCGTATTTGCAACAACTTTGCAAGATGCTGAACCGCATGGGTGCCCGGATACAAGGCATCGCCTCCAACCTGTTGACGATTGAAGGCGTGGATGAGTTGCACGGTACGGAACATACCATACTTCCCGACATGATTGAAGTGGGCAGTTTCATTGGTATGGCAGCGATGACGCAGAGTGAACTGACTATCAAAAACGTATCATACGAGAATCTGGGCATTATCCCCGAAAGTTTCCGCCGCCTTGGCATCAAGCTCGAACAGCAGGGAGATGATATCTACGTGCCCGCACAGGAAACGTATCAGATAGAGTCGTTTATCGACGGTTCCATCATGACCATCGCCGACGCTCCCTGGCCCGGACTGACGCCGGACTTGCTGAGTGTGATGCTCGTTGTCGCCACTCAGGCTAAAGGCAGCGTACTTATTCATCAGAAGATGTTCGAAAGCCGCCTGTTTTTTGTGGACAAGCTGATAGATATGGGAGCACAGATTATCCTCTGCGACCCTCACCGTGCAGTTGTCATCGGCCATAACCATGCAATGCGCCTGCGGGGCGGGAACATGACCTCACCCGATATCCGCGCCGGTATTGCATTGCTGATTGCCGCCATGAGTGCGGAAGGAATCAGCCGGATTCATAACATAGAACAGATTGACCGTGGCTATCAGGATATTGAAAGAAGACTGAACGCCATCGGAGCAAGAATAACAAGAATATAATATATTAGGTAAGTGATAAAGAAAGAAGACGTATATAAGATAGGAGTGTTCAACAAGCCGCATGGCATTCATGGCGAGTTGTCATTCACATTCACCGATGATATCTTCGACCGGGTGGAAGCGGAATATCTCATCTGCCTGCTGGATGGTATTTTCGTACCTTTCTTTCTGGAAGAATATCGTTTCCGCTCCGACTCCACCGCGCTGGTGAAGCTGGAAGGAGTGGACACGGCGGAACGTGCACGGATGTTTACCAATGTGGAAGTTTACTTCCCTGCCAAACATGCCGGGGATGCCGGACCGGGTGAACTGACGTGGGACTTCTTCGTAGGTTTCCGGATAGAAGAAGTAAAACATGGAGATTTGGGAGAAGTGACGGAAGTAGACACTGCAACCATCAACACTTTGTTTGTAGTAGACCATCAGGGAGAAGAATTGCTGATTCCTGCACAAGAAGATTTCATCATCAACATTGACCAGGAACATAAAGTAATTACAATGGAACTACCGGAAGGTTTGCTGGCACTGGATGAGACTGAAGAAGTGTAAAATAGTGATAGAGTAATAAAGTGATTAGCGCGTATGGTGAAAAAGAAACGGCATAAAGCTTTTTGGAGCAACATCAAGTTTAAATATAAACTGACCATTATCAACGAGAATACACTTGAAGAAGTGGTAGGTATCCGTGTGTCCAAACTGAACGGTATCTCTGTGTTGCTTTCCGTGCTGACGGTCCTGTTTCTGATTGCCGCCGCCATCATTACTTTTACTCCTTTGCGCAACTACCTGCCGGGGTATATGAACAGTGATGTCCGCGCCCAGGTAGTGGAAAATGCTCTGCGTGCCGACTCACTCCAACAATTGGTGGAACGTCAGAATCTGTATATAATGAATATACAGGATATCTTCCGCGGAACTGTGCGTGTAGACACAGTACAATCTATGGATTCGCTGACCACCGTGCGTGAAGATTCATTGATGGAGCGCACACAGCGCGAAGCTGATTTCCGCAAGCAATATGAAGAAACGGAAAAGTATAACCTGACAAGCATCACCACCCGCCCCGACATAGAAGGACTGATATTCTATCGCCCTACACGGGGTATGATTACGGATAAATTTGATGCCGACAGGAAACATTACGGTACGGACATCGCCGCCAATCCCGGAGAAAGTGTACTCGCTACGCTGGACGGTACAGTCATACTGAGCACCTACACCGCCGAAACGGGATATGTGATAGAGGTACAGCACAACCAGGACTTCGTATCCGTGTACAAGCATTGCGGCTCCCTGCTGAAACGGGAAGGTGATGCCGTGCAAGCCGGAGAAGCCATTGCCCTGGTAGGAAACAGCGGACAACTGACCACCGGTCCCCACCTGCACTTTGAATTGTGGCATAAAGGACGGGCGGTAAATCCGGAACAGTACATTGTATTTTAGTGATAAGTGATATATAGATGAAAAAACAAATTGCGATACTCGGTTCTACAGGTTCCATCGGTACACAAGCGTTACAGGTGATTGAAGAGCAATCCGACCAGTACGAAGCATATGTGCTGACAGCCAATAACCGGGTAGAAGAGCTCATTGCCCAGGCACGCAAGTTTAAACCTGAAGCAGTGGTCATAGCCAACGAAACAAAATATGCCCAACTGAAAGAGGCGCTCGCCGACCTGCCTATCAAAGTATATGCAGGCACAGACGCCATCTGCCAGATTGTGGAAGACTCTGAGATTGATATCGTCCTGACGGCCATGGTGGGTTACGCCGGACTGAAACCGACAATGAACGCTATACGTGCCCGTAAGCCTATCGCCCTTGCCAACAAGGAAACGCTTGTTGTGGCCGGAGAGTTGATAAACGAGCTGGCGCGCCTTTCCGGTACACCTATACTGCCGGTAGATTCCGAACATTCGGCTGTTTTCCAGTGTTTGGCAGGAGAACTTGACAATCCGATAGAGAAGGTTATTCTTACGGCATCCGGTGGACCGTTCCGCAGTTGCACGATGGAGCAACTGGCTACGGTTACCAAAGCGCAAGCCCTGAAACATCCCAACTGGGATATGGGGGCGAAGATTACGATTGACTCCGCTTCGATGATGAACAAAGGATTCGAGGTGATAGAGGCTAAATGGCTGTTTGGTGTACGGCCCGACCAGATTGAAGTGGTAGTACATCCTCAATCCATCATCCATTCGATGGTGCAGTTTGAAGATGGCGCGGTGAAAGCACAATTGGGTATGCCGGATATGCGTTTGCCCATTCAGTATGCATTCTCTTATCCGCAACGTCTGAAAGCATCATTCCCACGGCTGGACTTCAAGATGTGCACGAACCTGACGTTTGAACAACCGGATACGACACGTTTCCGTAATCTGGCATTAGCCTACGAGGCTTTGCATAAGGGTGGAAACATGCCTTGCATCGTTAATGCGGCGAATGAAGTGGTGGTAGCCGCTTTCCTGCGGGATGAGATTTCATTCCTCGGAATGAGTGATGTGATAGAAAAGGCGATGTCGATTATATCGTTCGTAGAGAAGCCTGAATATGAAGACTATGTGGCTACGGATGCGATGACGCGCCGGATTGCACAGGAGTTGATAAAATAAATCATACAGGTATAAATAGAGTATCTCAATTCCCCTCTTCCTCGGAGGAGGGGTGCCCGAAGGGCGGGGCGGTAGGTAAGAAAAGCTTCCTTAACCTCGATAGTTAACAGGTATTCTATTTTTGCCTACCACCTCCCCTCCCTACGGGGTGCTCCTCCTCCTGGGAAGAGGAGAATTAAGATAGTAATAGTAGTTAATAGTAAAATAGAAAGTTTATTAGATGGAAACATTTTTGATTCGTGCCCTGCAACTCATTATGAGCCTTTCGTTGCTCGTTATCGTTCATGAGGGAGGGCACTTCCTCTTCGCCCGCCTCTTCAAGACCCGGGTAGAAAAGTTTTGCTTGTTCTTCGATCCCTGGTTCACTCTGTTCAAGTTCAAGCCCAAAAACAGTGATACAGAATATGGCATCGGTTGGCTGCCGTTGGGTGGCTACGTGAAGATATCAGGTATGATAGATGAGTCTATGGATACCGAACAGATGCAGCAACCCATGCAACCGTGGGAATTCCGTGCCAAACCGGCATGGCAACGATTGCTGATTATGGTAGGCGGCGTGGTGTTCAACTTCCTGTTGGCGTTGTTCATATACTCCATGATACTCTTTACATGGGGAGATGAATATGTCCCGGTACAGAAAGCCCCGCTGGGTATGGAATTCAACGAAACAGCAAAAAACATCGGTTTCCGCAACGGTGATATACTGATATCTGCCGATGGCGTACCTTTCGAACGCTATGACGGCGACTTGCTGACAAGTATCGTCGATGCCCGTCAAGTAACCGTGCTGCGTGGTGGAGAACAAGCCTCGGTTTATATTCCCGAAGACATGATGGAACGTTTGCTGGCCGACAGCATACGTTTTGCCTCATTCCGCTATCCGTATGTGATTGACAGCATCTGTGCCAATCGTCCCGCCGCCCTTGCCGGACTGCAGCCGGGTGACAGTATCACGCAATTGGATGGAGAGAACATCGCTTATTTCGATTTTAAAAAGGAAATGCTACGCCGACAGAAAGACGGTTCGGCTCCTCATGATATCACGTTGACATATGTGCGTGCCGGAGTAACGGATACGATAACTCTTGCCACAGATTCTTTGTATGAGATGGGTGTAGTAGCGCGTATAACCACCAATCAATTGCTTCCCGTAGTGAGAAAAGAATATAGTTTCCTGGCTTCTCTCCCTGCCGGTGCGGCATTGGGTGTGAAAACGCTGAAAGGCTACGTAGGACAAATGAAATATCTCTTCTCTAAAGAAGGAGCCAAGCAACTGGGTGGCTTCGGAACCATCGGCAGTATCTTCCCCGCTACATGGGATTGGCATCAGTTCTGGTACATGACGGCATTCCTCTCCATTATTCTTGCCTTCATGAATATTCTGCCTATTCCGGCATTGGATGGCGGACATGTGCTGTTCCTTATTTACGAGATTGTGGCCCGACGCAAGCCAAGCGATAAGTTTATGGAACGTGCGCAAATGGTAGGTATGTTCCTGCTGTTCGGATTGCTGCTTTGGGCAAACTTCAATGATATTCTGCGGTTCCTGTTCTAACATATAGTCTACCTTATAAAAACAGATGGTCTGTTCGGATGAAACAGACCATCTGTTTAAAGCAAATAGACCATCTATCCGATTGGAATAGATGGTCTATTTTATTTAGCTAAATATCAATCGTATTTATTTACACCAAGTGTCCGATCCACTCTTCACGGTCTCCCGGCAAAAGATCAATAACGGGAACCTCGACCATGGTGTAGCAACCCGGTTGCTGACGCATGGAAGCACGAGCCACACAAACCAGTACCTGAGCAGTAAGCGCAGGGTTATTGATGCGCATATTGAACTCGAACAGTTGGTTCTGGGTTTTACCTGAAACACCTTTGCGTGTGAGGTTTACGCCATGCCCCATATCGAGCAGAGCATCCACACTGGGAACTTGTTTCACATGTGTCTCATCGTTCACAAAGTATGGGTCCGCCTTGATTGCAGCAGCTACTTTGTCGAACTCATAACCTTCTTTCAGTTCGATGTAAACCATACGGCGATGAATGCCTGTTCCCGTAGGAATTGTCATAGAAAGGGCGGCTTTCACACCGTCAACAGCTTTTACAGCAACGGTATGTCCCATGCTCATTCCCGGACCGAAGTTGGTGTATGTGATTCCTTTCGGAGCAATAGCTTCCAACATAGTACGCACGATAGAGTCACTTCCCGGATCCCAGCCTGCGGAAATGATAGAAACTGCGTTATGTTCTTTGGCAGCAGCATTCAGTGTACGGCGCAAATCTACGATACCTGTATGGATATCAAAGCTATCAACCGTATTGATGCCGAGGGCAAGAATCTCTTTAGCATAAGTTTCTACGCTACGGGTTGGTGTGCAAAGAATCGCTACATCAACGCCTTCCAATTCCTTGATATTCTTTACAACAGGATATTCACTCAGTTCCGCGGGACGGTTCTCTGCTCCTGCACGGCGCACAACACCGGCAATTTCAAAGTCGGGAGCTGCTTGCAATGCTTCGAGCACGTATTGCCCGATATTGCCGTAGCCCACGATGGCTGCTCTTACTTTTTTCATTCTTTTATTGTATTTATTTATCAGTTTTCTATTTTATCGGCGCAAAAGTAATCATTTTCATTTAAAACCACCACAAAACGACACATAGTTCCACGGAGTTTTTTTCTTTATTAAGACTTGTTTCAAACTCACACAACTTCAATTACCTACTTCTCTAAAACAATTTCCAGCGGAAAAAGTTCCGTAAAACTCTCTTGACTCTATTGTGAGGAAACACAATATTCAACGCGCGCGCCCGTTATATAAGCATTATGATAGAATACATCAGAGGCGGACTTGCCGAGCTCAGCCCGGCAACCGCAGTTATCGACTGTAACGGATTGGGATATGCCGTTAATATTTCATTGAATACATATGCTGCTATCCAGGGCAAAAAGGAGTGTAAATTATATATCTACGAGGCTATACGCGAGGATGCCTATATTCTCTACGGCTTTGCGGATAAGCAGGAACGGGAACTGTTTCTGTTGCTGATTTCCGTATCGGGTATCGGTGGAAACACTGCACGGATGATACTTTCGGCACTCTCACCTGCAGAGTTGGTGAATGTGATCAGTACGGAAAATGCGAATATGCTGAAATCGGTAAAAGGTATCGGACTGAAGACAGCACAACGGGTAATTGTGGATTTGAAAGATAAAATCAAAACAGGTGCCGCAGCTGCCGGAAGTACGATGGGAAGTCTCGGCGGAATGCTGACGGCCGCCAACGCACAGGTGCAGGAAGAAGCAATTGCCGCATTGACGATGTTAGGTTTTGCACAGGCTCCGTCACAAAAAGTGGTGTTGGCGATACTGAAAGAAAAACCGGACGCACCAGTGGAACAGGTTATCAAACTGGCACTAAAAAGGCTTTGATAAATGATAATTTACCAGCGTGCATCCCCTAAGCCTGAAAGGCTTTTATCTTATAGCCCAGGGTAACACCCTGGGTAATGGATGATCCCACAATCTTACGCCCTGTAAGGGCAAAAGCTCATGCGTGCTGTAATGCCCTTACAGGGCGCAAAGAGAAACACATGGCAATCCCCCAGGGCGTTGCCCTGGGCTATAAGATAAAAGGCTTTCAGCCTACCAGGCACTATCACGTCAATTAGTATGCCGAAAGGAAACCTTGCTCCAGCGCTACGCTGGTAAATTATCATTTATACAACTGAATACACATGAAATCTTCCCAAATACGACATATAATCTGGTTATTGCTGCTATGGCTGACGCCCGGCAGCTTTGTCGTTATGGGACAGAATGTACAGCAAGGCACAAATGTAACTCATACGCAAGAGGCAACAACTTCGCTAGATAGCATCCCTCCGCGATATTCCGTCCGGAAGACAGTGCCAGGTACACTGAAAGACCTTTCACCCCGTCCTGCCGACCTCCAGTCGCCGACAAACCTGCGGACCGAAGCTGAATATGACGCCAGGACAGACAAATACTTCATACGTACCAAACTGGGAAATTCAGAAATCGGCGTCCCCATGATACTCACCCCCGAAGAATATCTGGACTGGACTCTGAAACAATCCATGCAGTCATATTACCGCCAAAAGAACGGAGAACAAATCGGTAAAGGAAAAGAAGCCTTCGACTTTATGGACATGAAGTTCAACCTCGGTCCGGCAGAGAAGTTATTTGGGCCCGGTGGAGTACAGATACGCACGCAGGGTAATGCAGAACTCAGTTTCGGCATGAACTACAAAAACGTAAAAAACCCTTCACTGCCCGAGAGCCAGCGCAAAACACTCGGCTTCGACTTTGATGAGAAAATCAACATCAACGTCAACGGAAAAGTAGGCGACAAAGTGAACATGAACATGAACTACAATACCGACGCCACATTCGATTTTGATACCAAGCAACTAAAACTGAAATATGAGGGAAAAGAAGATGAAATCATCAAGTTGATTGAAGCGGGAAATGTGAGTATGTCTACCAACAACTCGCTAATACGGGGAGCATCGGCTCTTTTCGGTATTCGCACGGATCTTCAATTCGGTAAGCTGAAATTGCAGGCAGTCATCAGCCAGCAAGAAAGCGAGGCCAAAACCGTGACAAGCCGCGGCGGTGCGCAAACCACGACCTTCGACTTCTCTGCCGATAATTACGAAGAGAACCGCCACTTCTTCCTCGCCCATTACTTCCGGGATGTGTATGACAAGAATCTGGCGCAACTCCCGAATATCCTTTCGGGAATTACCATCAACCGCATCGAAGTATGGGTGACCAACAAGCGGAACAATTACGATAATCCAAGAAACATCGTTGCACTGACTGACCTTGGAGAAGCTTTCCACATCGGCAACAGTGCCGAATGGCCGGGAACCGGAAACCCGGCAAACCCGACCTCGAACCTCAATGCCCCGGCAAACAATGCCAACACCCTGTATACGCAAATGATAAGCCAGTATGCCGCCGCCCGCGACATCAGTCAGGCGAGCGTTACCATGAACAGTATCAATGGTGTGGAAGCCGGTATGGATTACGAAAAGATAGAAAGCGCCCGCCTGCTCACGTCCTCCGAATATACACTGAACAGCAAGCTGGGATATATCTCGCTGAAACAAACCCTGCAACCGGATGAAGTGCTGGCAGTCGCCTTTGAATATACACTCGGAGGAAGAAGCTATCAGGTAGGTGAATTTTCTTCGGACATCAAAGAGACGGGGCAGAGCTTGTTTGTGAAACTGCTGAAAAACACCGCCAATTCACCGGATGCCGCCTGTTGGGACTTGATGATGAAGAACGTTTACAGCCTCAACGCCTATTCCGTCCAGAAAGAGAAGTTCCAGTTGAATATCACTTACCAGAGCGATACGACAGGCGTATATCTGCGTTACATCCCCGAAGGCAAGATTGCCAAGATGCCCCTGTTGCGTGTCATGAACCTCGACCGCCTGAACAGCCAGAATCAGACGGGCGCTGACGGCTTCTTCGACTTTGTAGAGGGGTACACTGTCACGGCATCCGACGGCCGCATCTATTTTCCGGTTGTAGAGCCTTTCGGCAGCCACTTGCGCAAGGCCATCGGCAATGATGCGTTGGCGGACAAATATGTGTTTCAGGAACTGTACGACTCCACCCGCACCGTAGCACGACAGACGGCAGAGAAGAATAAATTCCGCCTGACGGGAGAATACCGCGCCTCGAATGCCAACGAGATACGACTCGGGGCCATGAACGTTCCGCAAGGCTCGGTACGGGTGACGGCAGGCGGCATGACGCTGGTTGAAAACTCGGACTACACAGTGGATTATACGCTCGGCGTAGTCACCATCCTCAACCAAAGCATCATTGACGCAGGCACTGCCATCAGCGTGAACCTGGAAAGTAACACGCTCTACAGTATGCAACGCAAAACAATGATGGGGTTGAATTTCACCTACGACTTCTCGCCGGATTTCTCCTTCGGCGGAAGCATCATGCACCTCAGCGAAAAGCCGCTGACGAGCAAAGTGGCAATGGGTGACGAGCCGCTTTCAAATACTTTGTGGGGACTGAACGCTTCCTGGAAAAAAGAAAGCCAATGGCTGACGAACATGTTGGACAAACTGCCTTTCGTCACCGCCACCACCCCCAGCAGCATCAATCTCGGCGTAGAATTCGCCCACCTCATTCCGGGACATGCCAAAGGCTTGCAGCAAAACGCATCGTATATCGACGACTTTGAGAGTACGCAAAGCGGCATCGACCTGCGCCAACCATCGTACTGGATGCTGGCAAGCACGCCCAACAATCCCACTCTTTTCCCCGAAGCATCCCGCAGCAACGACATCGCCTACGGAAAGAACCGTGCACTGCTGGCGTGGTACCACATCGACGGCCTGTTCACCCGCCGCAACTCTTCGCTGACTCCTACGCACATCAAGAACGACCTCAACCAACTCAGCAACCACTATGTGCGCGAAGTGTACGAGCAGGAACTCTTCCCGAACAAAGAGACTCCTTATCAGGAATCCGCCGCCATGAACGTGCTGAACCTGGCGTATTATCCACAAGAACGGGGACCCTACAATCTGGATACGAACCTGAATGCGGACGGTACGTTGCGTAACCCCAAGCAACGTTGGGGAGGAATGATGCGCAAACTGGATACAAGTGACTTCGAGGCGGCTAACATTGAATACGTCACGTTCTGGCTGCTCGACCCGTTCATCTATGAGGAGGGGGGTAGTAATCCTGCGGGGGTGCAGGAGCATAACCCTGCGGGTAGCATCACCGGAGGCGACCTCTACCTCAATCTAGGCGAGGTGTCCGAAGACATCCTGAAAGATGGCAAGAAGTCCTTCGAGAACGGCCTGCCCATCGACGGAGACGTGACAAAGACAGAAGAAACCGTTTGGGGACGCATCCCTCGCGACCGCAGTGTGGTATATGCCTTCGACAACTCCGTCGGTGCCCGCCGCCGCCAGGATGTCGGTCTGAACGGACTCTCTACCGAAGACGAACGCACGTTCCCTACCTATCAGACGTATCTGTCGCAAGTGCAAAGGCTGGTTGACGCCGACGCCTACCAAAAGTTCTACAATGACCCTGCGGGTGACAATTACCACTACTTCCGCGGCAGCGATTACGACCGTGAAGAGCGTAGCATTCTCGACCGCTACAAATACTACAACAACACCGAAGGCAACTCCACCGCTTCGGAAGACTCTCCGGAACGGTATGACATTTCTTCCAAAACCGTGCCCGACGTGGAGGACATCAACCAGGACAACACGCTGAACGAAACGGAGAAGTATTTCCAGTACCGCATCCGTCTCACTCCCGCTGACCTGAAAGTAGGACATAACTACATCACTGACAAGCGAACCGTCAGCGTCCGCCTGCGCAACGGGCAGACGGAGGAAGTAAGCTGGTATCAGTTTAAAGTCCCCGTGCGCAGTGGCGAAGCGGTGGGCAGCATCAAGGATTTCAAGTCCATCCGTTTCATGCGTATGTTCCTTACCGGATTTGAAAAGCCCGTCGTGCTGCGCTTTGCCACGCTGGAACTGATACGCGGCGAGTGGCGCACATACACCGATGCACTGAACAACACGCAACAAGGAGCCGTCACTACCAGCTCCGCCACTCTCGACGTGTCCGCCGTAAACATCGAAGAAAACGGCGACCGCACCCCGGTAAACTACGTGATGCCTCCCGGAATCTCCCGCGTCATCGACCCCGGACAGCCGCAACTCCGCCAGCAGAACGAGCAAGCCATGAGCCTGAAACTGGAAAAGCTGGCTCCCGGCGATGCCCGTGCCGTCTACAAGAATACAGGCATGGATATGCGCCAGTACCGACGCCTGCAAATGTTTGCCCATGCCGAAGCCCTGCCCGACCTCAGCACCGATCCGCAAGATGGCGAACTGTCCGTATTCATCCGCCTCGGCTCGGACTATCGCAGCAATTATTATGAATATGAGATACCCCTCACCCTCACCCCGCATGGAGAATACAATGGAAGCACCACCGCCGGTTGCCTTGCCGTCTGGCCCAAAGACAACAATCTGGATATCGACCTCAGCACGCTGACCAACGTCAAGAAGGGCCGCAACCGCCTGAAGAACATCCCGAACAGTGGCGTCACTTACGCCAAAGTCTATTCTGAATATGACCCGGAGAAGCCCGCCAACAAAGTAAGCGTCATTGGCAATCCCTCACTGGCGGAAGTGAAAACCATCATGATAGGAGTACGGAACAACGCCCGCACCGTGAAATCGGCAGAAGTCTGGGTAAACGAACTGCGCCTCACCGAGTTCAACGAAGATGGCGGTTGGGCGGCACAGGGCAACCTCAACGTGCAACTATCCGATATCGGCAGCATCAATCTTGCCGGACACGTGGAGACGGCTGGCTTCGGCGGACTGGAACAAAGTGTCAGCGAACGCCGCCTGGACGATTATTACCAGTATAGCTTCACCACAACGTTCGACCTCGGCCGTTTCTTCCCCAAGAAAGCCCAGCTGACCGCACCGATTTACTTCTCATACTCCAAAGAAACGACCACCCCCAAATACAATCCGCTGGATAAAGATATGTTGCTGGACGATGCCCTCGACGCCTGCACCACCGATTGGGAACGCGACTCACTGATGAGCATCGCCCGTGAAATAACCACTTACCGCAACTTCAGCCTCAGCAACGCGCGTCTGGGCATCATCAGCAAGAATCCAATGCCTTACGATCCGGGTAACTTTACATTCAGCTACTCCCGTTCGCTGCGTCACAACCAGGGCAGCACCACCGCTTACGAGAACGAAACAGACTGGCGTGGCGCCATGACCTACAATTATGCTCCCGTCTACCGCCCGTGGGAACCGTTCAAAAGCATGAAAAGCAAATCTCCCTGGATGCGTTTCGTCAAAGAATTCAATTTGAACTGGCTCCCCCAGAGCATCGCGTTCAACACCGACATGACCCGCCATTACTACGAACTGCAACTCCGCGACCTGGAAGCCCTGACAGCCGGAACATCCGTAAGCGGAGATACCGGCATCGAAGGCATCCCCATCTCCGTAGCCAAAGAGTATCTCTGGAACCGCGACTTCGCCCTGCGCTGGGACTTGACGAAAAACCTGCGCCTCAACTTCACCTCCGCCACCCATGCCGAGATTGAAGAGCCTTACGGCGTGGTAAACAAAGACTTATATCCGGACGAATACACCGCCTGGAAGGACACCGTGCGCCGCAGCCTGTTGTCGCTCGGCCGCCCCATCGACTTCCAGCAAACGTTCAACGCCACCTATAAACTTCCGTTCGACAAATTCCCCATCACCGACTGGATCAGTGCCGACCTCCGTTTCGCTTCTTCTTATAACTGGGACCGGGGTGTCTCCCTCTCCGACGGCATAGAAATGGGTAACACCGTCAGCAACCAACGCAGTATCGACGTGAATTCTCGCTTCAACCTTGAGGCTTTCTATAATAAGATACCTTATCTGAAAAATGTGAACCGCCGCTTCTCCGCCTCCTACCGCAAACCTGTCCCGGCCCGGGAGCAAAAACCCCGACGCTTCGACAAAGAAGTACAGTTACAGGCAGATACCACGCTGACCATCAATCACGGCATGAACTCCCGCCGCCCCAAAGTCAGCGCCCTCACGGTGGACGGACGTCGTTACCCGATACATTACAAAGTGCTGAATGCCAATACCCTGCGCATCGACACACAGGATACGGCACGCATCAAGCTCACCGTTATCCCCGGTCCCAATCCGGAAGACGGCTGGTGGTATAAGTTCGGCCAGCACGCCGCCCGCTTTGCCATGAGTGTACGCAACTTCAGCTTTACCTATAAGAATACATATGCCATGACGCTGCCCGGTTTCCGTCCCGAAGTAGGCGATATGTTCGGACAGAAGAAGCACGGAGGCTTCCTTGCTCCAGGACTGGATTTCGCTTTCGGCTTCACCGGCGACAGCTACATCGACCGTGCCTTGCAAAACGATTGGCTCATCTGCAATGACTCCGTCGTCAGCCCTGCCAGCAGCAATGCCCTCGAAGACCTGCAACTGCGCATCTCCCTTGAGCCGATACGCGACCTGAAGATAGACCTCACCGCCAACCGTACCCGCAACCGCAGCCGCGAAATGCAATATATGTTTGCGGGGACACCGGACACCCGTAGCGGTAATTTCTCCATGAGTATCATCTCCATAGGCAGCGCCTTCGAAAGCCATAATGCAAACGACGGCTACCATTCCGGCACCTTCGAGCGTTTCCGCAACAATCTTGAGGTTATCCGCAACCGGGTGGAAGCCCAGTACCTCGGCAGCCAGTACCCGCAAGGAACCGTCCTTGCCGGAAAGACATTCGATCCGGCAAACGGCACCGTCAGCAAACATTCACCGGACGTCATGATACCCGCTTTCCTTGCCGCCTACACCGGAAGAAACGCCCGTAACTCCGCCCTCGACTTCTTCCCCAGCCTGTTTTCCATGATGCCGAACTGGCGCGTCACCTACACCGGACTTACCAAGATAGCCTGGTTCAAGAAGAACTTCCGCAGCGTCAATCTGAACCATGCCTACCGTAGCATCTACAGTGTGGGCAGCTATAACACCTTCCAGAGTTTCATGAGCTATATGGGCGACATCGGCTTTGTGGAAGATGTGCAAACAGGAAATCCCATCCCTTCATCGCGTTTTGACGTAAGCATGGTGTCCATCAACGAGCAATTCTCACCGCTCATCGGCATGGACGCCACCCTTAAGAACGGACTTACCGCCAAAGTAGAATACAAAACCAGCCGCATCCTCAACCTTAGCATGAGCGCCTGCCAACTGGTGGAAACCGCTTCCCGCGACTTTGTCATCGGCCTGGGGTATAAGATTATAAACTTCAACCTGTTCAGCCGCCGCAACGTGAAAGACAGCAAAAACCGCATCAGCCACGATCTCGCCTTGCGTGCCGACATCTCATTCCGCAACCAGTCCGCCCTCTGCCGGGATGTCCAGCAAGGCTTCGCACAAGCCACCAATGGCAACAAGGCTCTAAAGATTTCCTGCTCGGCCGACTATACCCTGAGCCGCCTGCTGACCCTGCGCCTCTACTACGACCGCCAGCAAAACACCCCGTTAGTATCTTCCAGTTCATACCCGGTGGTCAGTGCCGATTTCGGTTTCAGCATGAAATTCTCCCTAACCCGGTAAATAATCTCGACGATTGGGGATATGTTTGAGAGAAAGCCCTATCTTTGCAGGATTAACATGCAAGCAATATGAAACAAGCAAGAATTTACATGAAGCGTTGGTTAGGAGCTAACGAACGCGACAAACAAGTATCGACAGACTCCTGGTATCTGAACTTCGCCAACCAACTACTTTCCCTGATTGACCAATCCCCTCTGTACAGAAAAAAAGCTGAAGACGACAAGGTGGATGCCGCCCTCTCCCTAGCTCTTTATCTGCAAGATGCCATCGCTCAAACAGGCGGTTGGAAAGAGTTCTCGGATGGATATCATACATTATACCAATCTTATCTGCCATTCTACAAACTGACAGATTCGTATGTTCCCGACGAAATCAATGTAGAGGATATTTCGTTCATCCAATGGACGCTTCTCTCCCGGTATGCAATTTTTATGGAAGACCCAGTCATCATCCAGAATCCCCATGATCCTGATTTGTTGGAACTCAGCCAAAAAGTATATGATGTTATGGATGCCTCTTTTGAAGAAGCGCCCATTTGCGAGGAGCCGTCGTCTTTTCTTTGGGTGATGGGGCCTGATTTACTGGAAATGCCTTTGGTCCCACTTCCCGAAATCAAACCCGGCATGCCACTTAAAAAGGATGTAAAAAGATGTCTGGCATACAGCAAAGGAGAGCCGCTACTTTATTTTGCCACTTACGATGAACTGCGCAATTTCTTTGTAGAGGAACTGAAATGGGAGAACAGAAATGAGTGTTTGCTGCCTGACTTAAAGGACGAGAAGAATTTTGTGATTTATGCCAATGCCAAGGGTATGCTGGTAGCGCCGAATACCTCTTATTGTTTCCGCGACCCTAATAATCCGACCTACGATGCAGCAAAAGCCGCAACGAGAGGATATAAATTATTCACACACCCGGGCGCCTGTCCTTTTGACCTCTTGAAGTATGGTATGACAAAAGGCCTGTTCCCCGATTTACAACTTCCTTTCCCCGGCGGAAAAGAGGTACTACAAGAGTTTTGGGACTTCATTGCACGATACTTCTTGTGTGAATATTACGAAGGAGTGTGAAAGATTCATGAATTATGAATTATGCGAATCAGTAGTTGAAATTCATTCCTTTCCGCACCGTTATGAATGAATTTCAACTACTGGTTCACATAAATTATAAATCATAATTCTACTATTTCCTCCTTGCACAGCGTCAGTTTCTCTACCCCCTCTGCCGTCACTGCCCAAGAGTTTTCTATACCCAACGGGCCGACACCCGGCAATACAATCTTCGGTTCGAGAGCAAACACCATGCCCGGTTCTAATTCCTGTTTCATGCGCGGAGCCAGTACAGGGGCTTCATTGATTTCCAAGCCGATGCCATGACCGATGAACTTCGCTTTCTGCCCTGCTCCCATAAAGTAATCGGCAAAACCGGCCTTAGTCACCAAGTCAATAGCCGTGTTATAAAGGTCTTCGCACACAGCACCCGGTTTGGCTTTCTCAATCACAGCCTCTTGTATTTCCAGACAAGTCTGGTGTGCCGCATACGCCTTTTCCGATAATTTTCCGATGGAGAACACACGGCTCATATCTCCCATATAACCGTTGAAGTTTCCACCCATATCAACCATAAGACTCTGTCCGGGCTGCAACAAGGCACCGTTTGCACCGATAGGCAATGACGGATCAAGTCCTTCGCCACCCAAAGCAAAGTCATAAGGTGCAGGTGCCGTAGCATTATCTCCCGCCAACAAACTGCCCATGAATATCTCCATACTCTGACCGAATGTGCGGAAAATGCCGAGACATCCCTCTAGACGCATCAGACGTTCTATCTCAATAGACAACTGACGGTCAGTCATCCCCGGCTTATACACGGTAGGAATCTGTTCATACGCCTTTGTATGGGCAATACCCGAGCGCCGGAACATTTCAAGTTCAATGCTCGTCTTTACACTGCGTGCCTTGCGGATAAGGGGTGTTCCATTCACCACAGTAGCTTCCGGGAAGCAAGCCGCCAGACGGGTATATTCCGTATAGGCCAGTTCATCTCCTTCCAGCATCAGCTTTGTTGGCAACGGCAAGCCGCATTCTTTCAGCAAATCGGGCAACTGTTCAGGTTTACGGATAGGGTGAATATGCTCACCCTCAATGTTATTAGGGCGCTTAATGAACAAGCGGGCCGGAGCATTCAACGGCAGATACAAATAACCGCTGATAACACGTCCATACGTATAGATTAAGTTTACATTGCAGGTAATAAGAGCGGCATCAATCTCTTGTTGAGCCATGAGAGCACGTATCTTATCGCGTCTCAACTTCAATTCCGGTTGTAACATCTCTTTGTTATTTATGATTTTCAAGGCACAAAGGTAATAATTTATACGGTATCTTAGTATTTTCTTCTCTTCCTTGTGAGTTCAAGAATTTCTTGATAACTTGGCACCCACATTCCAGTTTAAGGTAAAAGATTAAAAAACAGATCCATAGAAAACTTTTATAGTTATGTTCACTTATTCCGTTATATTAGTTGATGATGAACAAGCCGCTCATTATGCCATGCAAAGCTTATTCAGGAAGTACGATGAAATCAATCTTATCGGACAAGCGTACAACGGCAGGCAAGCAATAGAAAAGATAAACAGCCTGCGCCCCGACTTGATATTCCTGGATATCCAGATGCCTGACATGAATGGTTTCGAAGTGTTGAAGCATTTGGCATATCAGCCCTATATTGTATTTTGTACAGCCTATGACCAGTATGCAATAGAAGCTTTCAACCAAAACTCCATCGATTATCTGCTAAAACCTGTCGATGAAAACCGCTTTGCCCAATGCATCGATAAAATTAAAAGGCTTCTTTCCCAGTCCTCCAAAATAGATATGAGTAAACTACAGGAGTTAAGTAAACTCCTGACTCCTCCTAAAAAAGCATCTGCCATACCTATAAGCATCGGTTCAAAAATCATTTTCGTCCAATGCGGACATATCACTTATTGCATAGCTAAAGACGGATATACCTCCATTATGACGGATGAGGGGAAAGAACATATATGCAACCTCACACTCAGACAATTGGAAGACCGGCTCCCCGACGATTTCCTCCGTGTCCAGAAATCCTATATAGTCAATAAACAGAAAATCGAAGAGATACAAAAATACTTCAATAACCGGCTTATATTTAAGATGAATGATAAGGACCATACAAAGATAACAACTGGTACCAGCTATATCGATGCAATCAGGGAAGCACTTCAATTATGATAGCCCCCTATTTTTGCAGGTTCACGGTAAGATTATTCAGATACAAAGAAAATAGCTTTTTGCGGCTGCCATTATTGCATTTCTTTGCACCGAATAATTAAAACTGAATAATCATGAAAAAGTATCTAACATTCTCTTTATTTCTATCAATCACTACATTGATTTACAGTCAGCCACAAAAGCTAATAGTAAAGGCAGACAACGGTCCTACGGAATTCCGTTACTGGGCATCAGACGGAAAGCAACTACCTTTCTATGACCTCTCTCCGACAATAACCCTCAATCAGGGAGAAGTAAAAACCATCCATCTCTCCGGTGATGCAATCCTATATAAAATAGTATCCGAGAGGAAAGTTCTCACTATTTATGCAACTGCCAATTGTACTGATACAGTATATCTGCATCGTGACAGTCTATTCTTTGGTGGAGACAATAAACCATATAATCTTTACCTCACAGAAGCGGAGAAAGCCGATAAGTATTGCCGGGATTACTCCAGAAGCCGTAATCATCCGCTTTCCAAAGTCAACTCACTGGCAGAATTCAAAGCAATGGTTTCCTCCCGTAAGGCAGAAGACTATAACCTGCTTAAGAATAAAGCTGTCGCAACCGGATTCATACAGCAGCAATCTCTCTTTGCCGATTTAAGATACAAAGCCCTGTTCCTCAAGAAAATGATTTCTTTGTATAAATCTCCCGATCTGACACAAGAATGGATAGAAGAATTCAAAAATACCGACTTTCACTTCGCAGATGAAACTTCCCGGCAATCAGAATGGTTTCGTGAAATATTAGAAGATTACGCCTGTGCCAAAAGTTTCATTATCGAAAAAAGGAATCCCACAGAAGTAGGCGACACAATCAATACCTTCCTTTTTAATAACTATTGCAACATACTTAGCGGCAACAATCTGGAATATGCCACCGCTTGTTTATTGTACAATGATATATTTCAGAAAGAATACAGCAAAGACAGCCCTGCACTATATAGCAGATTTATCACGCTATTCCCCAACAGCCCATATAGTGAAATACTGGCACCGGAAATAGAGAAAATAGCTGCCCTTTACAATCAAAATCTTGAAAACAATAAAATCCATATAATCAATTATGACACAGAACCTGAGAGTTTCGCAGACATGATAAAACCCTTTGCCGGAAAAGTAATTTACATAGACATATGGGCAACCACCTGCGCTCCCTGTCTCCAGGCATTGGCAGAAGCCGACAAGGCAAAGCAAAAGATTTCCTGTTCGGACGATGTAATCTTTCTCTATCTATCAGTAGACAGGGATAGAGCACACGAGAAGTGGGAAAAGATTATAAACCATTATAATTTAGAAGGATACCATTATAGGGTGAACGGACATACCGCACAAATAATATATACCACTTTTGGCGACTCCCGAGGAGTTCTAAGCATTCCACGCTATGTCATAGTAGACAAAAACGGAAAAATCGCTTTTACTAATGCTGCTCCTTTGGCAGACACTCCAAAAGTTACAGAACAATTAAAAACTCTCTTAAAATAAACCACCTATGAACGTGTATTTTGAATTCTTATCCGTATTCCTGCTCATTTTTGCTTTAGGCTGCACATTGGCCTACTTGCCGGGAGTTTTAAAGATGAGGACCCTATTCAAGCGAAACCTTATATTCTTGATTTCCACCGTACTGGTCTGTGCCTTAGGAAACTCCATACATACCTCTTATATATGGTCATTATGCTTTATCTGCCTGATGTTCAACATTTACTCACTCCTAACAGATAAAAGAAAAAGTCCTCGGAAGATACTGCATGCTGTAGTCGATTATATAGTTTGTTCCCTTATCATCTTTTTATCGACCTGCATAGTGGCTATGATAGATAATATACCCATAAAGCATATTATTCTGGAAAGATTCGAAGATGGTAGCTATACTTTTACGCCGGGTTATCTGTACGAGATGATAACAACAAGTATCATCTGGGCATTGATAGTCGTCAATTACAAATACATATATTTCTATTTGCTGCACGAATGGGAAGAACGGCAAAACCGTAAATTCACACAGCTCCAGTCTCAAAAAAGAAATATCGAAACGCAATTTGAGGCATTACAAGCCAAAGTCAATCCGCATTTTCTGTACAATTCCCTTAATTCCATTGCAGGATTGGCCACTGTAGATGGCGAGAAAACCCGCCAGATGTCTTTAGCCTTATCCCGTTTCTTCCGATATAGCATGAATCGTGAACAAGAAGTCATGACCACGTTGAAAGAAGAAGCAGAAATGATAAGAACCTATCTGGAAATTGAAGAAATCCGCTTTGGCAAACTGTTAAGCTATAGCATAGAACTTCCCAGTGAGTTTGAATCATACAAAATCCCCAGAATGCTACTTCAACCCATAGTAGAAAACTGTATAAAGCACGGAATGAAAGGAAATATCACAGAATTGGCAATTCATATTTCTTTCTCTATTTCCGATAATAACCTTATCCTATCAGTAAAAGATAACGGAATGACATTCCCAAAAGATTTCATTCCCGGATATGGCATACAAAGTGTGTATGAAAAGCTAAACCTCCTATATCCTCATAACTATAAAGTGGAGATAAATACCGAACCGGAGAAAGATTTTAGAATCTGTCTATACCAGACGAAAGCTCCAGACGAAAAAAGGGGATAAAAAAAGTACTGCCCTACACCTTCACAGGCAGGGGCAGCACAAACCACAAATACAAATACAACTAAACAAAGTTTCCTTTAAATAATTCCCTGACCCATCATGGCGTGAGCCACCTTCATGAAGCCTGCAATGTTGGCTCCCTTCACGTAGTTGATGTAACCGTCAGGTTCTGTCCCATATTTTACGCATTGTGCATGAATGCCGTGCATAATAGCGTGCAGTTTTTCGTCCACTTCGGCAGCACTCCAACTGAGGTGCATTGCGTTCTGCGACATTTCCAGGCCTGAAGTGGCAACGCCACCGGCATTGACAGCCTTACCCGGAGCATACATAATCTTATGTTCGATGAACAAGTCGATAGCTTCCGGCGTACAGCCCATATTGGATATTTCACCTACACACATCACTTTATTTTCAATCAACTGGCGGGCATCGTCGCCGTTCAGTTCATTCTGCGTGGCACAAGGCAATGCAATATCAGCTTTCACTTCCCAAGGACGCTTGCCGGCAACAAATGTAGAGCCGGGGAATTCGTCTGCATACGGAGCCACAATGTCATTGCCCGATGCACGAAGTTCAAGCATATAGTCTATCTTTTCGCCACTGATACCATTCGGGTCATAGATGTATCCGTCGGGACCGGAGATAGTAACCACCTTTGCACCCAGTTCGGTCGCTTTGGTAGCGGCACCCCAAGCCACATTTCCGAAACCGGAAATAGCGACAGTCTTACCCTTGATATCAATGCCTTTAGCTTGCAACATCTGATTCACGAAATACAATCCACCGAAACCGGTAGCTTCCGGACGAATCAGCGAACCGCCGAATTCCATACCTTTTCCGGTAAATGTACCGGTAAATTCACGTGTCAGCTTCTTATACATACCGAACATATAGCCCACTTCACGGCCACCTACACCGATATCACCGGCAGGTACGTCCATATCCGGACCGAGGTGACGCCACAATTCAAGCATGAAAGCCTGGCAGAAGCGCATGATTTCAGCATCGCTCTTACCGCGCGGAGAGAAATCGGAACCACCTTTACCGCCACCCATAGGCAGAGTAGTCAGTGCATTCTTGAAAGTCTGTTCAAAACCTAAGAATTTCAGAATAGAGAGGTTTACGGACGCATGGAAACGAATACCACCTTTGTACGGGCCAATGGCATTGTTGAATTGTACACGGTAACCGAGGTTGGTTTGCACTTCACCTTTATCGTCTACCCACGTAACACGGAACGTGAAGATTCGGTCCGGTTCAACCAAGCGTTCTATAATTTTAGCTTTCTCGAACTCTGGATGCTGGTTATAGATATCTTCGATGGAAAGAAGTACTTCCTTTACGGCTTGAAGATATTCAGACTCGCCGGGATGCTTTGCCTCTAAAGAGGACATAATTCGTTCGATATTCATAATATTACGTTTTAAAAGGTTTGTCCTTTCGTGATTTTAAGGTTATTCGAACAAAATGTCAACGAATAACACTGCAAATATAGGGAAACTTTTGAATTTACCTATATTTTTCAGTGATATTTTGATTAAATAATAATAAAATGATATTTCCCAAAGAAAAGGAGGGGTGCATCAAAAGTTATGCGGCACTTTTAACACCCCCCCCTTACACTTTTCATCTTTAGAACTTAGGATTCATTCCCAGGTTATACATGACAAAGCCATAGATGTCCGCCTGTTCTTCCAGAACTTTGGTCATAGGCTTGCCTGCACCGTGTCCGGCTTTGCTGTCGATGCGGATAATGGTAGGATTCGTTCCGTCATTGCATTCTTGCAGGGTAGCGGCAAATTTGAATGAGTGGGCGGGAACTACACGGTCGTCATGATCGGCCGTAGTAACCATAGTAGCAGGATACTTGGTACCCGGTTTCATGTTGTGCAACGGAGAATAGCCTTTCAGATACTCAAACATTTCCTTGCTGTCCTCGCTGGTACCATAATCGCTTGCCCAGTTCCAGCCGATAGTGAACTTATGATAACGGAGCATATCCATCACGCCCACCTCCGGAATAGCCACACGGAACAGGTCGGGACGCTGCGTCATACAGGCGCCTACCAACAAACCGCCATTGGAACCACCCACGATGGCAATCTTATCTTTATCGGTATACTTATTATTAATAAGGTATTCGGCAGCCGAAATGAAGTCATCAAAAACATTCTGCTTCTGCATCTTCGTTCCTGCTACGTGCCAGTCTTCACCATACTCGCCACCGCCACGCAAGTTGGCCTGTGCGTAGATACCGCCATTCTCCAAGAACGGAATACGTGTAGTGGAGAAGCCAGGATAGAGGCTGATGTTGAAGCCACCGTAAGCGTACAGATACACCGGATTCTTACCGTCTTTCTTCAAGTCCTTTTTATAAGTAAGGAACATAGGTATCTTCGTACCGTCCTTGCTGGGATAGAACACCTGCTCAGTCACATATTCATCCGGATTGAACGCTACCTTGGGAGCACGGAAAAGCTCGTAGGTATTCTTGTCCATATCATACTTATAAGTAGCACCGGGGGTAGTGAACGACGTGAAGCCGAAGAAACATTCCTTATCGTCCTTATCACCGCTGAAACCGACAGTACCGAGTGACGGCAACTGGATTTCCTGTATTTCCTTACCATTCAGGTCGTATACATAAGCATGGTTGGCAACGTCCTTATCGTATGTCAGGAAGAGTTTTCCACCTATTACTTCAGCACTGGAAAGCACGTTTTCTGTTTCAGGGATCAGTTCCGTCCAGTCTTTCAAGGCAGGCTTGTTGATGTCTGCCACCATCAGACGGTATTTGGGAGCACCGTAATTGGTGAACATATACATCTTGTCACCAATGATCTCAAGCGGATAATAGTTATAGTCCATATCCGTAGCCATTTCCACAAACGGGGCATTCGGTTTGCGCAGGTCTTTCATGTAGATGGCGTTTCCGCGTCCGTCGCCACTCTCATACAAAAACAGGACTGTTTCGTCCTCGTTGACGCTGGTGGTATAGAAACGCTTTGGATAATTCGGATTCTGATAAATCAATTTGTCCTCCGATTGCGGGGTACCCATCTTATGATAGTAAACTTTGTGGTTTTCATTCACATTGGATAGTTCAATGCCTTTCTTCGGCCTGTCGTAAGCACTGTAATAGAATCCGTCGCCTTGCCAGGATGTTCCGGTCACCTTTGCCCATTCTATATGTTCATCCAACAGTTTGCCACTTTCCGTGTCCAGCACATATATTTCCGTCCAGTCCGAACCGCTACGCGAGATAGTGTAAGCTGTATATTTACCATCGTTTGAGAAAGAAATACCGGTCAATGCTACTGTACCGTCATCCGACAGCTTGTTGGGGTCGAGGAACACACGCGGTTCGCCATCCAGATTATCCTGCACATAAAGCACACTCTGATTCTGCAAGCCATCATTCTTGTAGAAATAATACTTGCCATGTTTCTTGAATGGCGTACCAATCTTTTCGTAATTGGCTAAATCCGTCAGCCGTTTCAGCAGGGCATCACGGAAAGGAATTTTAGACAAGTAGTCGTTCGTTACTTTGTTTTGCGCTTCCACCCATGCGGCGGTTGCGGCAGAAGTATCATTTTCCAGCCAACGATACGGGTCGGGCACTTCTGTTCCGAAATAAACATCTACCGTATCCACCTTCGCGGTTTCAGGATACGCAAGTTTCTGTTGTTGTTGTGCACATGACATCATGATGATACCGGTTGCGAATAAAGTTACTTTTTTCATACTATACATAATATAAGAGTGTGATTGTTATCTCTTTAGCACTGTCGTTATGCAATCTTATTTCTTTATAGGCGTTAAAATTACAAAAACAACTGATGGCAAACAAGGATTTGCAGTACAATTATATTTCAAAGGGCATTTCTTTTTATTTCCTGCCTGCCATTCTTGTCCGTACCCGCCTTAGGGAGTTAAGTTGTCGCACCGCCACTTTTATCACTTTTCCCTGTGGTAACTAAAGAAAATCGCAGCAAACGCTTATTCTTTCCATCGTGGAGTTTTTTTCTTTCTACCACGGAGAAAGTTTCTTTCCATCATGGTGGAAAGAAAAAAACTCCACGGTGGAAAGAATAAATATTGGTATGCAAAAGTAATAGGCTTCGCCAGCAAAAAGATTAGGAATGCCTATAAAAGAAGTTAGCCTATAGTAAAACAGGTACGAAGAGTTTAAATACCGTCACAAGAAGTCGAAAATCTATCATTTTCCTTCATTTTTGATGGTTTTTAGAGCTTTTATGGCAGTATTCAAACCTCGTTTCGCCAAATAATCGCTAACCTTGCATCCGAAAACAAAGGTTAACAAGCCATGAGAAAAACATCATTCATACTATTCTTACTATTCATTGGTCATACTTCCATGTTCAGTCAGTCCCGTCTGGCGGAAGATGCACAATTGGAAAAGCAACTTCATGAAACAGGCTTGATTCATGCTCCGCTACCTTTGAATACCGAGCGGTCTTTCGAAGAAAAAGCCCTGAAAAAAGAAGTCCTGTCCAGCCAACCGCTTACGGCGTCTGATGGAACAGACGGATGGCGTCACTCCGGAAAAGGGAAAATGTCTTTTTCCAGAGAAAAATCCGTATCGGGTAAAGGCAGCATCCGTTTATCTTTCCCCACATATACAGGGAAAAGAGCTACCGGTTCTCCCTCCGACCCCGACTATGCCACCTACGGAAACAGCCGCGTCACCTATCACGTCAACGGAAAAAACTGGGAAGGGTACAACAGAATCTCCTTCTTCATCTATCCCGATTGCGACGGAGCGCGCGTAGTCAATATGAACCTGACATTTACCAATGACACTTCCACCCCCAAAGAAGAATATAACTCACCCAGCGGTTCGCATCTCATCAACCTCGTAAACAAGACATGGAACCACTGCTTCCTTGAGATAGACGAATATCAGCGTGATAAAGTAATGGCAATCAGTTTTGATACAGCCCTGAAAGGGAAAGACCGGACTACGGGCGATTCCGCCATTTATTATATTGACGACATCCGGCTACAACAAATCAAGAGCCCTGAGAAGGTAAGCGGATGGAACCCGGCAGAACATACAATCGCCTATTCCACCACAGGATATGATACGGACGACCGGAAAACGGCTGTCGTCAACGCCGGATTGTGCGATCAATGGACACATTTCCAACTGGTTAATGCCGCAAACAGCCGGGTTGCCTACGAAGGTCCGCTGAAACAAGAACAAACGACTATCGGAGCATTCGGAGTTATCGACTTTACCGCCTTCAACCAGCCGGGAAATTATCAGCTGAAAGTGGGTGACATCATGACGCCCCCGTTCCGGATAGGGGCAAACCTATGGGATAACTCCCTTTGGAGAGTGCTGAATTTCCTCTTTTGCCAGCGTTGCGGGCATCCCGTCCCCGGCAAACACGCTGCCTGCCATACGGATTTGTTTTCCCGGCATGGCGTCAAAAGCATCTCCTATTCGGGCGGATGGCACGATGCAGGCGACTTATCGCAACAGACCTTACAGACCGGCGACGTGACTTTCTCTCTACTTGAAGCCTACAATCGCCTCAAAGAAACCAATGTCCCACTGGCTGCACGCTTATTGGAAGAGGCTGAATGGGGAATCGAGTTTATCTTGAAAAACCGTTACGGAGATGGTTACCGCGCCAGCAGTATGGGATTGCTTATCTGGCAGGATGGCATTCTAAATACATCAGACGATATTCATTCGGTACGTGTTCAGAACATGGCATTCGACAACTTCCTGTATGCAGGCTATGAGGCATACGCCGCAATGACCATAGACCGGGACCCGATGCTGCAAGAACATCTGCGGAAAGTGGCGGAAGAAGATTTCTCATTCGCTACGGAGAAGTTCAGGAAAGACGGTTTCGACCGGTTCAAGCAGATGTACGAGCATAGTTACAATACATCCCACAGCCAGTATATGGCAACCATATCCTGGTCTGCCAGTATGCTCTATAAATTGACGGGCAAATCCTTCTATGCGGAAACTGCCGCAGAAGCCATCCGCTACGTACTCGATTGCCAACGCACCAAACCGCTGAAAGACAAAGGAAAGACCTGCGGATTCTTCTATCGGGATAAATCGCGGAAATCCATTGTACACTATATCCATCAGTCGCGCGAGCAAGTCTATATGCAAGCCATGACCTTGCTTTGCGAAACGCAGAAGGGACACCCTGATTATCCGAAGTGGTCGAACTCCATAAAACTATACGGAAACTATCTGAAAGGCCTGATGGCATATACCCAACCCTACGGAATGATTCCGAGCGGGGTATATCATGCGGAAGAATACAAAGATTCCACCGGTTTCTACTCCCTCCATCTTTTTCCGCCTGCCAATGCACAGGAACTGTACACGAAGCAGGTTACACGGGGAGTCAAGCTCGACAAAGAGCACTATCTGAAACGTTTCCCCGTATGGTTCAGCATCTTCAACGGCAATACAGCCATCCATCTTTCCACCGGAAAATCCGCCGCCATCTGCGGAAATTTCCTTAAAGATGAAGAGTTGCTGAGCATCGGACGGGAACAACTTTACTGGACCGTCGGAAAGAATCCTTTCGGACAATCCCTGATATACGGAGAGGGATACAACTATCCGCAGATGAACACTTTCTCCTCCGGCGAGATGACCGGCGAGATGCCTGTCGGAATCCGCACGCTGGGCAATGATGACATCCCCTATTGGCCGCAGACCAATAATGCCTGTTATAAAGAAGTATGGGTGACCTCGGCAGGGAAATGGCTATCGCTTATCGCCGAATATTAAAAAAAAGGAACTATTAATCACATAAATATATAAACACTATGAGAACAATCAAATTCTACCTAACTCTATTGTTTGCAGTCTGCACATTTCTGGCAAATGCGCAAACGCCCCAGGGATATCCGGCCAATTATGCCAATGCACCCCGTTTCAAAGCGCTGGTTTATTATACTCAACATGCGGAAGAAGCACACTATCAATTCTCCTTGCAGGCAGTGGAGTTCTTCAAGAAACTGAACTACGGCAAAGGTTTTGTGCTGGACATCACCATGGACCTCTCCCAATACCCCTACGAAAAGCTGAAAGACTATAACGTAGTGGTAATGCTCGACGGCTATCCCAATACAAAAGCCGAACGCGATGCTTTTGAGAAATACATGGAAAACGGAGGTGGCTGGGTAGGTTTCCACGTTGCCGCCTATAATGACAAAAACACAAATTGGCCTTGGTTTGTAGACTTTCTGGGTGGCGGGGTTTTCTATTGCAATAACTGGCCCCCTCAGCCCGTTCTAGTTGAAGTTGACAATGAGAATCACCCCGTCACCAAGAATTTACCAGCCTCCTTTGTGGCTCCGTCAAGCGAATGGTATCAATGGAATCCCAGTCCAAGAGCCAACAAAGACGTAGAAGTCTTGCTCTCACTCTCTCCCAAGAACTATCCGTTAGGAATCAAAGACGTGGTCAATTTTGGCGATTTCCCTATTGTATGGACCAATACCAAGTACAGAATGATATACTTGAATATGGGACATGGCGATGAAGAATTTATCGATGCCACACAAAACCTCTTGTTTGTAAATGCCTTCCGCTGGGTGGTCAGTACAGATAAGAAAGGAGATCCGTTCAAGAAATAAATGGCATCTAAATAACTCGATTCACAAAAAAAGAGCCTTGCAAACCAACAGAAGTACCACTCCGTAGTTTGCAAGGCTATCAATAACAATACCAGAAGATTTCCCTTACAAATTAATAATGTCTTCAAGAGTTAAACCGGTAATATCGGCAATTGTCTCGCAATCCAATCCTTTCTCTTTCATTCTGCGGGCATTGGACAAACAAGCTTCCAATCTCCCTTCTTCCAATCCTTTCTCCATGCCTTTCTCCATGCCTTCAGCCATACCCTTAGCCAATCCTCTCCGTTCAGCACTGTTATAAAGTGTTTTTTCTACGCTTATAATATCCCAGAACTTCTCATACCCCGCCAATTGTGCATCCGTAAAGGCTGATTCTTCAAGAGCATTCACGGCTTTCTTTAATTCCGGATTGGCAAGCAGTTCCTCGGGGACTTCCCGAGTATGTTCGTTGATTTCGGTCAGGTATCGCAGCCACAGCACCTGCATTTTCTTTTCGCTGTAGTTGTGAGGGGTGAATTTGGGAAGTTCCACAAATACCAGATGCAGCCCCTCTATAACTTTGTCCGTATGCTCCATATGTACCAAGCGGTAGTAATGATAGTATTCGCCATTCAAGTCCGGTTCGAAGATGTCGTTCACCAGATTCAGTGAATACACGGGCTGTAGCAATTCATACTGCTCACCGGAGTTTAACTGGCGCACATAGGCCTTCGATGCGTTAAACAACACCCGCTGTTTAAATTCAGGTGACCAGATCATCTGCATCTCAACCAGAAAGACACGTCCACGATTGTCACGGCAACGCACATCGACAATGCTGTTTTTGCGCAACGGATTGTCCGGGACCAGTTCTACCGGCAGGTATTCTATTTCAGCCACTTCCTGACCGGGATCGAGTGGCAACAGAGCATTCAGCAGGCTCATCACCAAATCGGGATGTTCGCCAAAGACGCGTTTAAACGTCAGGTCAGCTTTAGGGTCCAAGTATCTCATATAATTCTCAAGTATAATATTCTAAAATCGCATCTTTGTAATGCGTGAATGACGCAAAGATAGTGATAATCATTTGAGAAAGAACTATTATATCAAAATAAGCATTAATAATTTAACCTTTGAAAGCCTCAAAATATCAATGATATAAAAAAGATAGAACAGATTCCCTTTTTTTTTGTCGTACATAGTATATATTTATATAAATTGATAATTAAACTATGGCGACTGTAAAAGTAAAATTCAGAAAATCATCGGTGGAAGGCAAAGCCGGAACGATCTACTATCAGCTGTGTCACAAGCAGAGCAATAAGCAGATAACCACCCAAATGTATGTGCTTCCCCAGTGGTGGGACGCAGAAAAGGAAACACTTATTAGTGAAGCGGACAACAGTGGGCTTTCCGCCCGTTACCAACGGCAAATAGAGAAAGATTTGCAGTGCATCCGCGGCATCCTATGCGAATGGGACGGAACAGGGAAAGACTACACTTTGGCGGATGTCATTACCCGTTTTCGTACTTTGAACGAGGGCGGCGGCAACTTGCTGTCCTGCTTGACGGGCCTGATAAATGAACTTAAGAATGATGGCCAATGGGGAAATGCCCGTAATCTGCAGCGAGCGTTAAACAGTTTTTCAAACTTCCTGAAAGGCTTGGACCTGCCACTCAACCAGGTAGACGAAAAGCTCATCATGGAGTATGAACAATGGCTCCGGGCACGGAAAGTGAGTAAAAACAGCAGTTCCTTTTATATGCGGACTTTGCGTTCTGCCTATAACAAGATGGTAAGCCGGAATCAGTTGGAACAGACATTTCCTTTTCAGAATGTTTATACCGGCGTGGAACGTACCCGCAAACGTGCTGTGCATGAGGATATCATGGTACGTTTACAAAACCTGGACTTGGTACATTCTACTCCGCTTGCCTTTTCACGTGACTTGTTTATCTTCAGCTATTGCACTCGTGGAATGTCCTTTGTGGATATTGCCTATCTAAAGAAAGAGGATATTAGCGGAGGAATGTTAAGCTACGTCCGCCATAAGACAGGACAACGCCTCAACATCCGCATAGAACCTTGCATAGCTGAGATCATCAAACGCTACGAACCGTCTGTCCGTAATAGCCCCTACCTTTTTCCTATCATTACTTCCTATGATTCGGAAGAGGCTTTCCGACAATATCAGACTGCACTGGGCTACCATAACCGGAAGTTGAAGAAACTGGGAAATCTGGTAGGAGAAAATCTGCATCTTTCTTCTTATACAGCAAGGCATAGCTGGGCAACGGTTGCACGCAACCACAATGTCCCTTTGCCTATCATTAGTGCAGGAATGGGACACACGTCCGAAAAGACCACGGGCATATACTTGGATTCTATAGAAAACTCGCTGATAGACAAGGCAAATGAAGATATTTTGGAGGCTTTATGTCGTGACGTTTCTAAGTAAGAAACCTTAAAATTACTGCGCAAAGATATAACAAATAAAATAATAAAGCAATATAACACAATAAATATTTGTTTATATTTTCACTTCAAAACGAGTATAAAATATTGATTTTTAACGTAATAAACACTTACGTATAAAAAATAAATAAATAGATAGTTAAAATAAATATAAAATAGAACTTAATAAATATACCTATAAAAAATAATCCAAACATAGTATCAAATCTACAAAACCTAAAAAAATAGGATAAAAAATATTTTTTATCCTACAGTAATTCAATGTTTTAGTATGTCGTGACGTTTCTTACTTAGAAACGGTACAATTACAGGGTTACGGATGCCTTCTCCTGGGTCAGGAGAAGTTCCGAGTTCCAAAAATCGACAGACAAAACGAATAATTGGATTAACCTTGCTTGCTGCGTATCAGAGTTGTTTTTGAAAGCCAAAAAAAACTCAGATACGCAGGAATGGAAGGAATATCTTTTAGGTGAGATACGACAAATTATGGAAGAAGTACCTTCAATCATGCACTGGTACGCATTCAAAGTCTTCTACAATAAAGTATTTGAGATAGAAGACGCGCTGACTAAAGACAAAATCGAAACCTATATTCCCTGTGAGAAAATTCTTGTGGAACGTGGTGGAGTGAAAAAGAATGTGCGCAAACCAATCATTTCCTCCCTTCTGTTCTTCTATTCCACAGAGAAACAGGCATTGGCGTTACAACAGAAGCTGACAGACCGTGTCATCCTATATACCCGCCTGGTCAATTGGCAGAAACAGCCGATAGCCATCCCCGAACGGGAGATGAAAATTTTCATGCTTGTTACTTCCTCCGGAGAAAAAGGACTGGATTATTTGGGCGACGTCCCCACGGAGTACAGCACCGGCGAACGGGTTCTTGTCACGGACGGTCCCTTCAAGGGAGCGGAAGGCTGTATACACCGCATCAAAGGAAACCGCCGCCTGATAGTAGCGATACAAGGTGTATGTGCAGTGGCAACTGCCTATATCCCGCAATGCTTTCTCAAGAAAATATAATTCATTACAATTAAACAAGTTCTCACCCAATTAAATTCTTCAGACATGACAATCTGTCTTTTTGAAACTGTAGTAGTATTCGCTGTCAGCTGCCTGCTCAGCGCAATGATTATTCCCAAGATATCACTTGTAGCCTTCAAACGACGGCTTTTCGACCCGTTGAGTGAACGTAAGTTGCATACGACGCCCATTCCCCGTCTGGGGGGAATCGCCTTTTTCCCGTGCATCATAGTACCTATTTCGCTCGTCATCGCCTGCCATAATCTATGCACGGACAGCAACCTGCTCAGTTGGAAACAGTCCACCTGCCTGCTCACCCTATTTAGTTGCCTCTTCATACTTTACCTGATGGGGATGAGAGACGACTTGATAGGTATGCGCTACCGCGCCAAGTTCATCATCCAGACACTTTGCGGCTTACTATTGGTTGCCTCCGGTTTCTGTTTCGATAACCTCTACGGGCTATTCGGCATCTACGAATTACCCTGCTACATAGGTATACCGTTCACAGTCTTCATCATTGTCTATATCATGAATGCAATCAATCTGATAGACGGCATCGACGGCCTGGCTTCCGGGTTGAGCATGATAGCTTTCTTCGCCTTCGGTTGTATGTTCGTCGGTCTGCACTGGTGGCTGTATGCTTTCATCTCCTTTGCAGCTTTAGGTGCGCTGATACCGTTCTTCTACTATAATATGTTCGGGCAGCCCCACCGCGGACGGAAAGTGTTTATGGGAGATACCGGTTCGTTGACCATCGGCCTGCTGCTGGCTGTAATGGCCATTCATCTCAGTATGTTCGACCCCGTCAAGGAAATCACCTTCCCCGGTGCCATCGTGACGGCTTTCTCTTTCCTGCTGGTGCCGATGCTGGACGTGGTTCGCGTGGTGCTTCACCGCCTGCGCAACCATAAGCCGCCGTTTCTCCCCGACAAGAACCATATACACCATAAATTCATCGCACTGGGAATGTCGCAACGCCGGGCCTTGAGTTTCATCCTTAGCATAGCCTGGGCTTTTATTGCGGTCAATGCCGTCTTGGCTTCCCATATGTCCGTTACTGTGCTGTTTCTGCTGGACGTGGCGGTGTGGACGGCAATGCACTTCTACATTACAGCGAAAATTTCCAAAAGGACAAGCAAACAATATAAGCGTATAATATAATTCTGTTTTAACATGAAAAATCACCTTTTATATCTGCTCTTTCCGTTAGCGTTGCTCTCTTCATGCAACACGTCAAAAGAGATTATCTACTTTCAGGATGTGGAGGTCAACATCCCCAAAGCGATTGCCCCGCCCCAAGACATCACTGTGCAACCCAAAGACCAGATATCCATCATGGTGTCGAGCAAGGATCCCGAACTGGCGGCTTTGTTCAATCTGACCCGCGTGCAATACAAGGTAGGATCACCAGAGCAAAACAGTGGAAATAACAATGGAGAAGTTTCCGGTTACACACTGGATGACAAAGGCGCTATCGACTTCCCTGTATTGGGAAGCCTCACCGTGGCGGGCATGACGCGAAGCCAGATTGCCGCATTAGTGAAGCAAAGGTTGAAGGAAGAAAATCTGGTGAACGACCCGGTAGTTACCGTGGAGTTTATGAACCTCAGCTTCTCCGTACTGGGTGAAGTGAAGACTCCCGGAAAATACGGCATTTCCAAAGATTATATAACTCTGCTGGAAGCTATCAGCATGGCCGGCGACCTGACCATTTACGGCAAGCGGGATGCCATCTTCGTAATCCGCGAGGAAAAAGGAGAACGGGTGACGCACTGGGTGGATCTCCGTTCCTGCGATTTATTCAAATCTCCCGTTTACTACCTGAAGCAGAACGACGTGGTGTATGTGCAACCCAACAAGGTGCGTGCCGGACAATCCACCCTGAATGAAAACAGCGTGAAAAGTGTAGGATTATGGATCAGCATAGGGTCATTTCTTACCTCCCTGGGGGTACTGTTGTTTAAATAATTTTTTTTCTAACTACTCACTATTATGGTTGAAAAGAAAAAGCCTGCCGACGATTTTATACGGATACAGGATTTATGGGGAATGTTTGTCCCCAAGTGGTATTGGTTCGCCGGTTCCCTGTTCGTCACTCTGACCATAGCGGCATTGTACCTGCTGAGCACTCCGCCCATTTACACCCGTACCGCCGCCATCCTTGTCAAAGACAACTCGAAAAGCAACTCCTCGACAAACGCGATGAGCGACTTTTCCGATTTGGGCATCTTCAAGTCCAATACCAACATCAACAATGAGCTGCTGACATTGAAGTCTCCCACACTGATGACCGAAGTAGTCAGCCGGTTGGGATTGAACGAAAGTTTCACCGTACGCAGGGGACTGAAGAATGTCGATTTATACAAATCGGCTCCTGTGGCCGTCACGTTCCTCGACAAAGTGGAAGCTCCATTGAGTTTCACCATCGAGTTCTCCTCAAAAGATACGTTCGCCATTTCCGAGTTTGAAGTGTCGGGAGTGGACACAAGAGAAAACTTCTCCGCACAAACGGGCGACTCCATACACACACCCGCCGGAACGATGATCATATCTTCTACACAAGCATCTTCCGATGCCTTTATGGGAGTACCTATCCGGTACGTCAGAAGAAGCGTGCGCAGCGTTTCCGATGCCTATGCCAAAGAGCTGGTTGCCGAATTGGGCAATGAAGACGCCACCATCATCAACCTCAGCATCAACGATGCCTCCACCCGGAAAGCGGAAGACATACTGAACACCTTGATCGAGGTTTATAATGAGAACTGGATTCAGGACAAGAACCAGATTGCCATCAGCACCTCGCAGTTCATCAGCGACCGTCTGGGCGTGATAGAGAACGAGCTGGGACACGTGGACGAAAACATCTCCAACTACAAGAGCGAACATCTGCTGCCCGATGTGCAGGCAGCCTCCAGCCTCTACATGGCACAGTCCGCTGAAAACAAAAAGGAACTGTCGGCACTGAACAACCAACTCTCCACCGCCCAATACATCCGCAGAGAGCTGAACTCCAAACAACTGAACCAACCCTTACCGGCCAATTCCGGCATCGTCAATGCCAATATAGAAACCCTCATCAGTGAATACAACAATCTGGTGCTCGACCGCAACCGGCTGATAGCCAACAGTAGCGAGAAGAACCCGTTGGTAAAGAATATGGCGAGTTCCCTGCAAAGTATGCAACGCACCATCATCCAGTCGGTGGATAATCTGATCGTCTCTCTGAACACCCAAATCCGCAGTATTAACCGGCAGGAAGAGGCCACCACCAACCGGTTGGCATCCAACCCGAACCAGGCGAAATACCTGCTATCGGTGGAACGCCAGCAAAAAGTGAAAGAAGAGCTTTATCTCTACCTGCTCCAGAAACGTGAGGAAAACGAGCTCTCACAAGCATTCACCGCCTACAATACCCGCCTGATCACCGCCCCGCGCGGCAGTATGTTTCCCACCGCTCCCCGCAAGATGAATATCCTGCTGGTGGCATTCGCCATCGGCCTGCTGGTTCCGGCAGTGATTATCTTCATGAAGGAGAACATGAATACCAAAGTGCGCGGCCGCAAGGACCTGGAAAACCTGAGTATGCCCTTCATTGGCGAGATTCCCCAATGTTCCGGTACGGGAAAGAAATGGGAATTGAAGAAGCGGCAGAAGACGGATACCATCGTGGTGAATGATGGCAACCGCAACATCATCAACGAGGCATTCCGTGTGCTGCGCTCCAACATGGACTTTATGGCAGGCAAGGACAACAGCCAGAACGTCTTCGTACTGACTTCGTTCAATCCCGGCAGTGGAAAGAGTTTCCTGACCATGAATATCGCCATGAGTTTCGCCATCAAGAAGAAACGGATTCTGATAATCGACGGCGACCTCCGGCACGGCTCCATCTCCTCCGACATCGACTCTCCGAAGATAGGATTAAGCAACTATCTGGGCAACCGGATTGAAAATTGGAGAGAAATCATCGTCCCCTACAAGGAATACACTAACCTGCATATCATCCCCATCGGAACAGTACCTCCCAATCCTACCGAACTGCTGGAAGACGGCAAACTGGCGGCATTGATAACGGCTTTGCGACCGGAATACGATTACATCTTCATCGATTGCCCACCCGTCGACATCGTGGCCGATGCACAAATCATCGAGAAGCTGGCGGACCGCACCATCTTCGTGATTCGTTCCGGCCTGCTGGACCGCTCCATGCTTTCCGAACTGGAAACCATGTACACCGGGAAACGCTTCAAGAACCTCTCCATGATACTGAACGGAACGGAAAGTACAGGAGGACGTTACGGCTATCGTTATGGTTACCACTATGGCTATGGTTCCTATTATGGCGGCAAGGGGAAATAAGACTAAATAGTACAATGGAGAAACATAAATTAACTATAATAGCGCAGTTAAGCACAAAAAACCGGAATCCGAATGCGTAGATAGATTAAAAATTAAGAAAATAAGCATTCCTATATGTATGGAATAAGGTCATTTTCCGTTACTTTTGTACGCATTAACTTAATTGGCATGAAACAAGTAGACGATATAGGTGACAATGGATTCATTGGAGAAATAAAGCAACTACTGGAAGAGGCACGAAAACAGGTAGTTCGTCAAGTGAATACTACAATGCTGAAGACGTATTTTGAAATAGGAAGACGCATTGTAGAACAAGAACAAAAAGGAGAGGCTCAAGCCGGATATGGTAATTATCTGATAGCAGAACTCTCTAAATCTCTTTCTGCTTCCTTTGGCAAAGGTTATTCCAAACGTAATATTGAATTGATGAGACAGTTTTACCTGACATACAAGATTACGCAATCACCGATTTCGCAATCTCTCAGTTGGACGCACTATATTCGTCTGATGAGGATCTCTGATGAGGCTGAACGCCGTTTTTATGAGATAGAATGTGAAGCCAATCATTGGAGTGTGCGTGAACTTAACCGGCAATTTGACTCTGCCCTATACCAACGTTTAGCACTTAGCCGTGACAAGGAAAAGATATTGGAACTTTCTCGAAAAGGACAAATATTAGAAAAGCCTGAGGATGCACTGAAAGACCCTTATGTGTTGGAATTTACCGGACTTCCAGAACTACCCTCATACAGTGAAAAGGAATTAGAACAAGCCTTAATTGACAAATTACAAACATTTCTGCTGGAGATGGGGAAAGGCTTTACATTTGTTGGGAGGCAAGTCCGCATTACGATTGATGAAGACCACTATCATGTAGATTTAGTTTTTTACAATCGTCTTTTACGTTGTTTCGTCTTACTCGACCTCAAGATTGGGCAACTAAAACACCAAGACTTGGGGCAGATGCAAATGTACGTCCACTATTACGACCGTTTTGTTAAATTGCCAGAGGAAAATAAGACAATCGGGATTATTTTGTGCCGTGACAAGAAAGATGCACTAGTCGAAATCACTTTACCCGAGGACTCAACGCAAATTTTCGCAAGTCGTTATCAAACGGTATTGCCTAGCAAGGAAGAATTGTCTAAATTGATTAAAAAATAATCGATTTCAAGTTTCCGGCCCCTGTTTCAATAACAGCAGTAAGTTCCATGTGGTTATTTTCCAAATCCCGAACCATTGCAGAAAGCGGTCTTCTGAAAGGAATGACCGACTACCATTGCCACATCCTGCCCGGAGTGGACGACGGTGTGAAGACAATGGATGAGTCACTCGTAATCCTGCATCAGATGGAAAGCCAGGGCATCCGTAAGGTGTGGCTCACTCCTCATGTGATGGAAGATATCCCCAATACCACTCTTGCCCTGCAAGAGAAATTCGAGGAGTTGCAAACCGCCTACCGTGGTGCGATGGAACTGAATCTGGCCGCTGAATACATGATGGACAATCTCTTTGAAGAGCGTCTGGAAGCCGGTGACCTGCTCCCACTCCGCGAAGGTTACAGGCAATATCTGCTGGTGGAAACTTCCTGTTTCAATCCGCCCATGAACCTGGTATCTACCCTGAAGCACATTCAGGCAAAAGGATACCGCCCCTTGCTGGCACATCCCGAACGTTATCAATATATGGACATACCCGATTACCGCGCATTGAAACATGAGGGAATCGCTTTCCAATTGAACCTTCCGTCGCTGACGGGAGTGTATGGCGTACATGCACAAAAAAAGGCCGCATCCCTGCTGAAAGCAGGGATGTACGACCTGACAGGAACCGATATGCACTCTCCGGAGAATTTCAGAGTATGGCTCGGAACACGGATTGGCAGTCGAGACAGGGACATGCTTTCGGCACGCTTCCAGACATGTCGCGATGGCCTCTGAGCTGCACCTTCGGGAAGAGTTTCAACAGCTGGGACAACAGTTGTTCCAGTCGTTCAAACTGTTCCCCGGTGAGCGTGTCGGCAGGATGTCCTTCCGTGTCCAGTCCGCCTTCGTAGCATACGCCGATGGAGCACCGGTTGAAGGGACGGCAGTGGGCTCCCACTTCGAGCAACCGGCGGTGCTGGCTGACGGTTCCGTCACGGCGGACGTAGAAGTGATAACCGATGGTACGGAATCCGCGGGCACGATGGTCACGCATGAGTTGCTCCACGGTATAGTCGCAGTTACAGCGGGTGGCGGAACAGTGCAGGATAATGTAGCGTACCGAGTCAGTGGAGTCCATCATCAATCCGCTTTCCACCCCGGCAAGGAGTTCACGCTCATTGAGCACTTCCTCCCCGCCTATGGTCATAGGGAATGTTTCCTGTATCATGGCAACATACATTCGATAGCGGTTGAACAACTGGTCACACCCAATGCCGTGAGGGCCGCAATGGCTGCCTGGATGATGGCGTTGAGCAGAGAGACCCAAGTGATTTTATTCTTTTTTACAGAGTCAGACATGAGTTTTTTAATTTTAAATTATTAATTTTTTAATTTCCAACGCCTCCGGCGTCAGATTCATCCCAGCGGGTTTTCATCGACACCTCCTCCGGGGTTGTCAGTGCCGCCTCCATCGTCCACGTCACCCGGATCGGAGGAAGTCACTTGCTTGATGACGTTTCCGTCCTTGTCGTAGCAGGTGATGTTGACGGAGGTATCTTTCAGCTCCTGCTTGATGTCGACACTGGGGGTGAAGATAACTTTGCGGGTGGTGATGAGTCCCGTACTCACATCCTCCACTTTGGTCACCGCTCCGGCCTGCAAGCCGAAGCGCATGGTTCCCAGTCCGGGCACGGCAACGGAATGGCCTTCGGTGGCCCATGCCTTGACGACGTCACCGATAGCTTGCCAGGCGGCATTGATGCTTCCCTTCGGAATACCCGACCGTATGGAGGCTTCAGATATGACTTTTTCCTGCTTCAACGTGCTGTAGATTTCTGCCTGCATGATGAAACGATACTCCCCCTTAGAGGGGCCCACCGCCAGTTTGGTCTGACGGGCTTTTACTTTAATTCCCATAATCTCAATAAATTAATTAATAATGTTAAATGGTAGGGTGTGGCAAGTGACTTTTGGCACACCCTTAAATAATCTGCTGACAAAGATATGATGCACCGGAAACCGGCTTATGGGTTTCGATGGGTTCCGGTGGGTTTCTCCTTACGGGTCGCCCAAATGGCGGATTATCAGCGACACTTGCCGGGACATGAGCAACTTCTGCGAACGATGATAACCGGCAGCTTCCAGTTCCTCCATCAAGGGAGGACAACTGTGAACCCACCGCATCAGACGGTTGGTACCTACTGCGGGCGTTGATTCCGGAAAATAGAGAAGAGCCAGTTCGCTCTTCTTCATGGAGAAAGGATGAAAAAGCATAGTCATTAAAGTAAATATTGAAAATAAATCAAGTCTTTTTGCAGGGAGTACGAAAGCCACGAAATCACTACCCTATTGGAAAAATATTTTTTCCCAGTTGGAAAAAAAATCAAGGGCTTGACAAATGTGGCAAAACTTGCAAACTTGCAAACTTGCAGTGGCTCTCACACCCACACACACGTACATACGTACGCGCGGGAGAAATCGTTTTTCATACCCAACGATTTCTCAACTAAACCTGTACTCTCCCCTGCCGGTTTTCGTCAGTTGCCTTTTGTCAACCATGCGTTTCAGCAGCGAGTCGAGCGTGCCGGGAGATATCCCGCACCGTTCGCCCACCTGAAGGGCCTGGCTGCGGGTGAAACTGAGCGGCAGCAAATCAAGAAATGCGTCCTGCGGTAGCTTCTGCTGCATGGTTTCGACTGCCGGAAGGAACGAAAGTATATGGCACGAGTGCAGGTATAGAGGCTCCGTGAGTGCCAGTACAGCGTGGAAGTCATCGTTGCTGACGGTGAGATCGAACCGCGACACCACTCCGTCTTGCACATTCTCGCGTGCAATATGGGGCGAGGGAGACAGGCCGGGACACGACATCAGTGCCCAGACCAGGTCGTAGTCCGTTTTTTCCCCGGCAGTCCGGCTGACGTCGTCCGCCGCCATCAGCAAGGCATCGAGCGAACGCATCAGTGCCACGACACTGGTGATGCGGCAGATGTTGATGGCGATACGTGCCACCGCGCTTTTCATATGATCGCCATGAACCACCCCCGCACGGCTGAACACACGTGAGAGGTGAACGTTGAACTCGTCTTTCTGTGCCTGGGTGAGTCTTAGGTTTATGCTGCTTACAGCGCCTGTCAGGGCATCGAGCAATCGCTTCCAACGTTCACCCCAGGTGGTGAACATAGAGTCGTAGTCGTGTCCGGAACGATCGAACTGGTCCACCCACTCATTGATGGGAGGCATATAGTAGAACACTTGGCGTGAGAATAGCCCGTTCTCCGCCGACGGGATGAGCGGCTTCACCTGACCGGGCGTGCCACTGATCAGTACACTGAGATAGGATTCTTTACACTCCCGATATTCATGGTTGGTGCGGCGGTTGTAGGCCAGCCTCTCATGGTCGAAACTCTTGCGCAATGTATCGCTCCAGTGACCGTAGTCCGCGCCGATGGCTGCGCTCACGGTGTCGGCTTCCGTCTCGCATATCAGCCCGGCACCATCAGCATCCATCAGATTCTCCAGCATACCGGCTCCGGAGTTGTCGCCCGCGATGAGAAACATTTTCATGCCAGGCTGTTCGGGTTCGGGCGTATTCGCCTTCTCCTTGCCCATCACGTCCCATTTCGCTTTCTCGCGGCGATAGGCTTTCATCTTTTCGAAGTACGAGTCCATCAGCGAGTCGTGTTTGGGTTCGGCCAGCCGACGCACCCACGTCAGCACCCCTTTTCCGGAAGCGGGCAGAGCGATGATGAAAGTTTGCAGGCACGGATATTTATTCTTACGTCCGTAAGTGAAAGTCAGCAACTTGTTAATGGTGGCCCCCAACACAGTGACGGCTCCCAGCAGCAGGATGTCCCTTTGGGCGGGCGTGTCGCCACAATCTATCACCTGCTGGAGGAATAGCGGCCACTGGTAGTCCGGGAAACAAGGCAGGGAGACGGAACCGCTTTCTTTTAGCTCACGCGCACGTGTGTGGGTGTGAGGGGGCTGCAAGTTTTGCAAGTTTGCAAGTTTCTTGTCGAGGCGCACCCCTGCCAGTTGAACCAAATGGAACACTGTTCCCAGGGAATTGCCTCCCCGCCCGTTCAGCAGAGCGTGGTCGTAGAGCTTATCAGCCTCGTCCTGCCGGTATTTAGCGGACAAGCTGCAAAGGCGGTGGAAAAAACTCCGCCCCGCTTCACCGCAACTGTTAGCCACAGCGAAAGCCAGCGGCATATATTCCTGATAAGTGGGGGCAATATCAACTCTTGCCTGTTCGACAGCAACGGTCAATTGTTCGATAATATCAATTTCACTCATGGGATGATTTGTAATTTTTAATTTGCAATTTGCATCTGCAATCCGCATCATGCACCAGGAAGCACGCTCTCGACATATCGGCGTTGGCGGTGTCGGCTTTCAGCCCGTGTTTCCACTCCAGATAATCCCAGGCGGTGTGCAGAGCATTGTCGAACGATTGTTCCAGCGTCTGCGTGAGGCTTAGGCGGTAAGGCACAAAGAGTTTTACACCTTTGGCTCCGGGACTTACAAAAGCGAGGTCAGGTTGCAGTACTTCATCGGCAAAGAGACGGTCGCGCCACGCTGCGGCTTCTTCGGTGGAAGCAAGGTGGTCGATGTCTATCACAAATAGCCCTGAGGGTAGTACGATACATTGCTCCCGACAGTATGAAAAAATTCCGGCAGGCGTGACATATGGCAACAATGTTTGTTTTTTTCCGCGGAAGGCTTTATCATTTTCCGTATCGGCCCTTACCCTTTGCGTCAGTTCCTTCAAATGGGAATCGGAGGAGATATAGGAATGAAGCCCCGCTACGCTGCACACTCCGGCAGGCACTTTGTTGGTGACGGGAGCATTAAAAAAAGACATGATAGATTCTTTCATAACACTAATTCTGATTTAATTAAAACTATAATTTTACATCTATTGGATTTATATCAACAAAGGTATAGCGTTTATTCCGTCCCTACTAATTCTCACATATGCGTTTACAAACCATTTATAGCCATTGAGTGCTTGTTGATAATTCATTGAAAATAGTTTAAACGGCCTAAGAATAGAAGAAAAAAAATGGAGAGAGATATTATAAATATGAACGACAAACCGGAAATAGAGATAAAAATATTCGGCGGTACGAACATGATAGTCCCCGCGGGTACTACCGCCGTTCAGAACTTTTACGGCGATCAGTTTGCCGAGGTCGCCATCCGTCCCGAAGCAACCGCGGGCGTCGAAAGCCTGAACGATGCCGAGTGCCATCTTTTCACCTATGTGCCCGACGTGAAGAAAGTGCATGAGTACACCCGACTTTTAGGTGAATGTACCACCGCCCACGATCTGGCCAACGTGGTAAGCATCATGCTCGGCGAGCCCCGTGTGGACAAGAATACGGTGGTGAAAGGTACTTTCATCGAGGTGCTTCTCCCTTTTGCCTCCCGACTGACGTCGGGGGCAAAGGTGGATAATGTGAGGCAACAGATTAATAATATGCTGATGACGAGGGGAAGGGAAAGAAAATAGAGGAAGAAGAGAAAATATAAATTGTAGTAAAACATGAAAGTTATTCAGACAAACGTAGAGGGTTTGGCCATCATTGAGCCACACCTTCTCAAAGACTCACGCGGCTACTTCTTCGAGTCTTTTTCCCAACGGGAATTCGAAGAGAAAGTGCGCAAAGTAAATTTCGTGCAGGATAATGAGAGTATGTCATCATACGGAGTGATGCGTGGACTTCATTTTCAGAAGCCACCTTTTGCACAAAGTAAATTGGTGCGTTGCGTAAAAGGCAGTGTACTTGATGTGGCGGTTGACATCCGTAAAGGTTCGCCTACATACGGTGAGTATGTAGCGGTAGAATTGTCGGAAGGCAATCATCTTCAGTTCTTTATTCCCAGAGGTTTTGCCCACGGTTTTGCCGTACTGAGCGAGGTGGCTGTATTTCAATATAAGTGTGATAATTATTATGCTCCGCAAGCTGACGGCGGAATCAGTATCTTGGATGAAAGTATAGGGATAGACTGGAAGATACCGGTTGATAAGGCGATACTGAGTGAGAAAGATAAGAAGCATCCGTTGCTGAGGGAGTTTGAGAGTCCGTTTGGGTATGGGATGGGGATTTATGAGTGATAAAAGATAAAAAACAGGATGAGACACATCTAAACTATCTAATAAACTTAAAGAACAGGATAATATCCCCATTTTGACAATAGTAGATATGAGCTTATAAAACTCAAACTTTGGAAGTGCAAAATAGAGAAAAAGCAAAATGTCTAATGGAAATGAAAAGACAAGCCAAAGAAAAGGACATGAGATTATATCTCTCCCAATAAAGTACTATATTTATGGCAAAAGAATCAAGAGTTACTAAAAGTTTACTCAATGCACGAATGAATTTAATATGTTATTTCGTATCATTGATAGCAGCTTTCTTTACTCGTAAAATATTGTTAGACTATTTAGGTACTGAATTTATCGGTTTCACAGGCACACTAGGTAGCTTATTGGGATTTCTTAATTTAGCAGAATTAGGTGTAGGTGTAGCTATAGGATATGTACTCTATAAACCTATTTTTGATGACAATAAGATAAAAATAGAAGAAATTATATCAGTTTTTGGTTATCTATATCGTATAATAGGATTCTTTATATTGGGATCAGGTGTAATACTTTCATGCTTTTTACCATTGATATTTCAAAATGCTGAAATCTCTCTTTATATTGTGTATTTGGGATTTTACTCTTATTTATTCGCTTCTCTATTTGGTTACTTTTTCAATTATCGAATGTCGCTGCTTTCTGCAGACCAACGAAACTACATTGTAACTGGATGTTTTCAATTAACTAACACAACTAAAGTAGTAGTACAAATGGTATTAGCCTACTATACAAAAAATTATTGTCTTTTCCTATTAATAGAATTATTTACCGGGGTACTGAATTCCGCTATACTTAATCATATAATAAACCAAACTTACCCTTGGTTAGAGAGTAATATACAGCAAGGGAAACACCTTTTCAAAAAATATCCAGAAATAGGGAAGTATATAAAACAATTATTTGTACATAAGATAGCAGGATTTGTACAATTCCAAACCTTACCCCTATTCATTTATTCTTTTGTTTCACTTCCTATGGTTGCTATTTACACTAACTATACACTAGTAACTCAGCGTGTACAAAGTTTAATGAGCGGTGTTCTGGATAGTACAGGTGCAGCTGTAGGTAACTTGATATCAGAAGGAAATAGAACAAAAATTTTCGAGGTATATAGGGAACTGTTTGCAATTCGCGCATTCGTTTCCGGCATATTGGCTTGTTGCGTTTATCATTTAATATCCCCATTTATTATATTATGGCTTGGTGAAGAATATTTGCTATCAAAGATTGTAGTAATACTTGTTTCAGTCCAGATGTATCTATTTCTACTTCGTGGAACTACAGACCAATTTTTATTTGGTTATGGATTGTTTTATGATGTCTGGGCACCTATCACAGAATCTGTCCTCTTCATGTTATTAGCTGCAATATTTGGAGCATCTTATGGTTTACCTGGTGTTCTAGTCGGTCCGTTGGGTGCCAATCTTATCATTGTTTATGGTTGGAAGCCATTTTTTCTCTTTAAGAAAGGATTCAAAAGATCGGTGTCTAACTTCTATTATCTAGTTTTATCTCACCTATTACCTACATTACTTGCATATTATTTTGCCGTTAAAGTATCAAATGCAATGATGAGTGTTATTGCAATTCAGTTTGGATGGTTTAATTGGGTTCTAACATCTGTTCTATTTACCATATCAATCGCCATATTCTTATATCTATTTGCTTACCCAATATCAAAAGGATTGAGAATAGCGACAAATAGATTTCTACAAAAAAGAATCCGATGAATATATTATTTCTAACATACGGACACGTGTCCAAAATGCGAGGTGGAATAGACCGTGTAACAGATGTACTTGCTCGTTCATTCATAACACGTGGCTATAACATCTATATGATATCAGTATGTAAACCTCACAAAGGAGATTCTTCAGAATCATATCAATATATTCTACCCAAAGAATCCATTCTTAGTCAAGAAAATACGCAATATCTATCTGATTTTTTAGCAAATAACAAGATTGATATAATTATTAATCAGTCAGAAAGAATAGCCATCTTTCGCTTAATATTACAAGTTAAGGGTAAGACTCCAGTCCTTTCAGTTATTCACACCGATCCCTTGTCTGTAGTAAAAGGAGTAAGAGATAATTGGGATTATTGGAAATTGCATGAAAAACGATGGAAATTTCTTTTACTGTCTCCTTATTATATGCTCCGAACCATCTTACGCTATTATTTTAGATACCATAGCATAAAAAAGCATCATAAATATTTTTATGAGAATAATGATGGAATAGTACTACTCTCAGAAAAATTTAAGGAACCTTTTTTACATCTTATTAATATAAGCCAAAGTAATAAGCTTTTTTCAATTTCAAACCCTTTATCTTACCAACAAACAAGAAACATAGAAAAGTATCAAAAAGAAAAGATAGTGCTATATGTTTCCCGTTTGGACTACAGTCCTAAAAGATTGGATCGCATACTTAAAGTGTGGAGTATAATAGGAAATCATGTTGGGTGGCGTTTGATGATTGTCGGTGACGGTCCGGATGCAATATTATACAAAAACTTAGCAATGAAATATCAATTACGAAATATTGATTTTATGGGGCAGACCGATCCCTCACCTTTATACAAAAGGGCACAAATTCTTTGTGTATCATCTACTTATGAAGGATTTTCTCTTGTATTAACAGAAGCGTTGCAATATGGTGTAATACCTGTAGCATTTGATTCTTTCGAGTCCGTCCATGACATCATTGACACAGGAAAAAATGGTTTTTTAGTAAAACCGTTTCAAATAAATTATTATGCAAATATTCTGAAAAGCCTGATGTTTAATGATAATTTGAGACAACAAATCCAAATGAATATTCAAACAGATACTTCCTTTTTCAATCGCTTCAATATCAACCATATTACCGATGAATGGAATGATTTACTATCACGCTTTATTAAAAAGTAGCAGAAGGTATAACCATTAAACACTTTTTATTATCATAACCATATTACAATGGAATCATTGGTAACTATAATAATCCCGGTTTACAACGCCGAACGTTGGCTCTGCCGATGTTTGAACAGCGTAATCAATCAAACTTACCAAAACTTAGAAATTCTTTTAATAAATGATGGTAGCCTGGATGGAAGTGCAAATATTTGCGATGAGTATGCGACAAAAGACCATAGGATACGAGTTATTCATCAAAAAAACTGCGGAGTAAGCGCATCTAGACAAAAAGGAATAGATTATGCTACAGGCGAATATTTAATTCATGTAGATTCTGATGATTGGGTTGATAAGGATATGATTGCCCAGCTCTATTCTAAAGCTATCGAGGGGAATTACGATATGGTTATATGCGATTATTATGAGGAATTCATTAGAAAAACCAACTATTGCTGTCAAAATCCAAACACTACAGATACTCAAAGTTTGCTACACAAATTTCTATTTCAACAATTGCACGGTAGTTGTTGTAACAAACTCGTTTCACGGACTTGTTACAACATGCCCAATGTATCCTTTCCACAAGGAGTGAACATCTATGAAGATTTATACGTCACTTGTCAGATGCTACACAATAACATTAGCGTAGGTTATCTTCCCAAAGCGTTTTATCATTATTTTATAGGATATAGCGCAGACACACTTTCGGTACGTATCACGCTAAAGTCTATAAAAGAGAAAATACGCTTTATCGAGTTAATTAGTAACCAGCCATTTATAAATAACCCGAATGAGCTGTACTATTTCAAGAAAGACATACTATTTAACCTCTTCTATTTGCGCCAATATACACTCTTGAATCAGATTTACCCTGAAATAAAGGAGCAAGTATTATCAGAATACCGTTCATATCACGTAATGACTCCTAATGGTTATGTACTTAAGACTGCTCTTAAAGGAAATATCTTTAAAGCTCATGTTTACCTGTTTATTAGTTCAATTATCATAAAATCAAAAAATATGATTAAGTCGTTATAAATGACATTTTCGGCTTAGGTAAAAACTACATATATTTTTATTGTCAATAAATCAAATTTAATATGCGTGTACTTTGGTTTTCTATTAACCCTTCACTTTTTACCCCTCATACTGATGGACATAATGGCGGAGGTTGGATTGCATCATTAGAACAGATTGTTCGGACCGAACAAAATATTCAATTGGGAATTGCCTTTGAGTTTTCTGATAACCACTTTCATTATGACAAGGATGGTGTAACATATTATCCGATACGATGTAATAAAAGTTCGTGGATAAAAAGAAGACTAGACAACTCTGATGAGAAAAAAAAAGCAACATATTATCTTAAAATAATCAAAGACTTTAAGCCCGATTTAATCCAAATTTTTGGTAGCGAGAACGATTTCGGAATCATTTGCCAATACACACAAATTCCAGTAGTGATTCACATGCAGGGATGTATTCCGCCTTATCATAATGCTTTGTTTCCGGTAGGAGTGAACTCTTTTGATTTTATTTTCCATAGAGGATTGAGCTTACATCGTCGAATGATAGGGATACGGTCAGAACCCGCTTTTCACAAAAGAGCAGAACAAGAAATAAGAACTATCCAAAGTTGTCATTACTTTATGGGGCGAACTGAATGGGATAAAAATCTCATCAATCTCTTTAATCCAAACGCCACCTATTTTCATTGCGAAGAGGCACTTCGCGATTCTTTCATAAACAATGGTAAACAGTGGACCCTGCAAGAATCGGATAAAGTAAGGATTATAAGTGTAATTTCCAATCCTTGGTACAAAGGAGTTGACCTGATTCTGAAAACAGCCCAATTACTGAAACGCTTCACAGATTTAGACTTTAAATGGCAGGTATATGGGGTGCAGAATATCCGTTTCTATGAACATAAATATAAGATAAAAGCGGTGAATGTAAATGTAAAGACTATGGGAACCGCCTCAAAAGAAGAACTGGTGGATGCCTTGTGTAGTGCTACATGTTACGTACATCCCAGCTATATTGACAACAGTCCGAACAGCCTGTGTGAAGCTCAATTACTCGGACTTCCTGTTTTAGCAACGCATGTAGGCGGTATTTCTTCTTTAATAAGAGATGGAGAAACTGGTATTTTGTTTCCAGCCAATGCTCCTTACACGTTGGCAGCACTGATTAAACGTACCAATGCCGATAAAGAGTTGGTTCTACAATTGAGTTGCAAAGCCCGACAACAAGCTATTGAACGACACAATCCTAATGCAATACGGACAAGGCTGTTGGAAATTTACAAGCAGATTCTTGGGCAAAAATAAATCACAATTAAATTCACTTTATTCATTAGAAAAATCTATCGTAACCAACAATGCTGTAGCGACACAAGACATGCCAGCATATACTACAGTAGAAATTTGTCCAGCCAAAGTAATAAAAAGATAAAATAGTCAGGAAATGAAAGATATAAAAGTGATTCCAGTGTATCTCCCACAATTTCATACTATTCCGGAAAATGACGAATGGTGGGGAAAAGGATTTACCGAATGGGTGAACGTTAAAAGTGCCCAGCCATTATTTGAAGGTCACAATCAACCCAGAATTCCACTCAATCATAACTACTATGACCTTAATGATGTGGAAACTTTGAAATGGCAATGTAAATTAGCCAAAGAGTATGGCATTTACGGTTTTTGTATGTATCATTATTGGTTCAATGGGCATATGTTACTTGAAAAGCCCATGGAAATGCTTTTGGCACATCCGGAAATAGACATCAACTACTGCATATCATGGGCCAATCATGACTGGACAGATGGATGGAAAGCATCGAACTGCGCTCCTAAAGTTCTTATAGCACATAACTTTGATGACGAGCAAGACTGGATTAATCACTTTAATTACATGCTCCCATTCTTCAAGGATACGCGTTATATGCGAGAAAATAACAAGCCAATTATGGTAATATATATCCCTAACCTGATACGCAAACTCAATAGGATGCTTGACCTTTGGACACAGATGGCTCGTGAAGTTGGTTTGGAAGGATTAACTTATATCTATCAAAGTGCATCTTCCAGTTTTGATATGTCATGGAATCGTTCCCGCTTTAATTATGGTGTAGAAATGAATCCGGGATACGTCAATATGTATTTCAATAAAAAACGGAATATGGGTATATTCCCGAAATTGATGAAGTATTCCCGTGAAATCAAGCACATATTACACATACGCCGTAGTTTACTTCCTCAGAGATATGTTAAGGAAGTGTCTAAAATAGACTACGACGAAACTTGGAATAATATTCTTTCCTTACGTCCTATAAAAAACGGTATAAAGATGATACCATGTGCTTTTACAGATTGGGACAACACACCACGTCACAAAGAACGTGGATGTATCTATCAAGAAGCATCTCCCGAAAAATTCAGAAAATATTTCAACCAATTAGTAAAGAACACAAAAAAGTATTATCAAACTGACATGATTTTTGTGTTTGCATGGAACGAATGGGCGGAAGGCGGCTATCTGGAACCAGACGAAAAGTATGGTTATGGATTTCTTAAAGCCATAAAGGAGTCATTAAATGATTGTCCTCAAAATCAGTCAAATGAGTAATACCGTTCAATGTCTTCATTAGTAACAATTATTAAAATGAAGTATTTTCCATATCTATCTCTCAGAGTACTTTTTAATGACCGTACTATAGCCACATTCTTATTAGTATTGTTCTGCATTTTATTCATCCCCATTGAACGGAGTGGAATCAGTACGGTCAAGGTGGCAGTAATGGCTTTGTGTCCACTGATATTCATTTTGAAAAAGCCCTATATCTCAAAAGCTCTACTATTGGGAATGGGATATTGGTTAGTCATTTATTTTTTGTCCTTATTCAAAGGAGAGATGCGCTTCTCCACCCTTGGCTTTTTAGCCATGTACTTGATGATGTTCATTACATACTATGATTTTATCATCAAGGGGACTTTTACTCTAAATTATTTTCAAAATATACTGAAGTCACTTATCATTGCTTATGGAATAATATTGATATTGCAGCAGTGTTGCCTACTGGTAGGTATCCGCAATATGCCTATCATCAACCTACAAAACCAGTTTTTCTTGAGTATAACAAAGCTCCCTTCTCTTACCTTGGAACCAAGTCATTCAGCGCGTATCTTGACAGTAGCCATGCTGGGATATTTAAGATGTGAGGAAATCTCCATTTCAAGAAAATTAACTTTGAGAGAAATATTTGATAGCAAGCATCGCCGGGTAATTGCACTTTTTTTCTGGGCTATGCTGACTATGGGAAGCGGTACGGCTTTTGTTGGAATCGCTATTTTAAGCCTCTATTTCATAACTCGTCATACTGCAATATATGTTGTTCCTCTGTTACTTGGTTGCTTTATTCTTGGGCAGTCAATGGAACTACAGCAGATGAAACGGGTTGAGATATTGGCTAAAGCCAGCATGACAGGAAATACAAAAAAAATGCAAGAAGAAGAAGGCAGTGGCGCCGTTCGCATAATTCCCGTATTGAATTTATTCACCAAGACCGATTTAACGAAAAAGGAAACATGGATTGGACAACAGTCTATGAAAAAAGATAAAGCATGGTGGTTGAAAACGGACAAGTCAATTATTGATCAATACGGATTGATTGCATTTTTAATTTCAATGTTGCTGGTTTATTCCTGTATGATTCACCGTTTTTTCAGTATAGAAACCTTATTTTTTTTGTTTTTTATGGGATTCTCTATTAACAATATCTATTATTCATGGGGCTGCCTAATGGTAATGACAACTATAGGTTGGCTTCAGAAACAGAAAGAGCAAGGCATTTTGATTACAGAAAATGAGATGAAAGATGAATAAAAGGTGTGCATTCTTAATAGGTAAACAGAAATGACTAATGACTTAACACTTGCCATCTGCATGTACAATGCAGAGAAGTATATTGAGGAAACCTTACAGTGCATCATGACACAGACTGTGCAGGAATTCCATTTGTTAATAGTGAATGATTGCTCGACAGATAACAGCGTTCAGATAGTTGAAGATTTCTTTAAAAGAAATTTGCGCCAGTATGAATTGGTCAACTTGCCAAAAAATGGAGGTTTGTGTGCCGGACGCAGATTTGTGGAGGAATATGTGACGACAAAATATCTCTTATTCGTGGATGCAGATGATTGCCCGTATCCTACTTTAATAGAGAAATTATACAATAAAATCAGTTCAGACGATGATCTGATGGCGGTGGGATGTCATCTAGAATATATGGACAGCAATGGTGCCAAGATGAATGGAGGAATCTTTTTAGGAGAAACCACCAAAGAAGGATTTTATGAAAAAGCAGCAAAAGAAAAACTAATCTTCATGCAACCCACAGCCATATATGACCGTTTACTTGCCTTACAAGTAGGTGGACATTATATCACTGGGGTTCCAAATGACAAACCTCGCTATCAAGATTTATGTGAAGACTTGGATTTGTGGACACGCATGAGTGACCTATATAAAAAGGGAAAAGCAATTGTAGTGATTCCGGAAGTATTGTGCAAATACAGGAAACACGAACAAGCACTTTCGGCCAATTCACTAGGAATGATACTCCGTATGCGCCATATCAAAGCCAATTTGAAACGGAGAAGAAGAGGAGAAAAAGAGCTTTCCTTTATTGAATTTCGTGACCGGATGAGTAAGGAAGAGCTAAAAAAACTGGAAAAAGATGCAAAATCGGCAGACTGCTTACGGAATGCTTATTATTGCCTAAAAAAGGGTATGCTTATTCGATTTATACAATATTTATCAATATCTATATTTAACAATCCTAGTTACATCATAGATAAACTAAAGCATAATTTGTTAAGAATGAAATAATGGGAACATCTGATTTCTTGAAAACCATATTCGACTTTCTGAATATTGAGACTGAATATGCCGTATTGCGCAATTTTGAAGGATTACCGCATCATAATAATAGCCGTGACATAGACATAGCCATTGAGAAAAGTGAATTGCAGAAGATCCGTCCACAATTAATATCATTGATAGAACAATGCGGATGGCATATTGTGACCTACTTGAATAGTGACCGCTTAGTGACATGGGTATGTGGTACGGTGCATGAAAACGACAGTGCGGATTTGGTGCAACTTGATTTCTTTTATCACACCTCCATATTCGGCATTGTATTGATAGAAAATAAAGAGATATTAAAACATCGGCTATTCAACGGACAGATTTATCATGCCAATAAAGTATATGAATTTTTAGACAAATATGTGTACGACCGTGTTGTAGGTGCCACCTACCCTGATAAATACAAAAATACACGGCAGATAGTTGAGAACAACCCACAAGTGGAAAAACTGATAGTTGATATATTCGGCAAAAATAATCTTGCCGCTTGTGATAAAGCCAATAAGAAAGAGTTGCTGAAAGCTGCTTTGAAATGGAATTTCCATAGATTTGGTTGGAGAGCAATAGCCAACTTTTTACAATTTGAATATCACCATATTAAAAACTACCTCTGCTCCAACACCGGTTTCAGTATCGGTTTTACGGGACCTGACGGTTCAGGAAAGACTACAGTGATAGACTTGCTGATAGAAAATTTAGGAGATGTGTTTCGCAAAGCTCATACCTATTACCATTTCCGTCCGACCTTGTTTGGCAATTTAGGGGAAGTAGCACATTCGGCCGGTGTAAAAAAGGATGTAGACAGGGATTTCAGTAAACCACATCGAGGTGGAAAAACAAGTGTACTAAGTTCTCTGATTCGTCTTCTTTACTATTCAGTAGATTACATTATTGGTTATTTCATGAAAGTGAAATCTATGATACGTATTACACGAATCGTAATTTTTGACCGATACTATACAGACATTATATGTGACAGCCGCCGAAGTCGCATTAATCTGAATCCTAAATTCCTACATACATACGGACAGATTTTCATCCCATCCCTTGATTACAATATTCTTCTGACAGCCTCATCGGAAACTATTCTTGCCCGTAAACATGAATTAGACAAAGAAGGCATAAGCACCATCAACAAAAAAATAGATTACTTGGCCAATAAGAAAGGATACTATAAAGTATTGAATGAAAGTACGCCGCAAGAGGCAGTTGCCAAAATTCTACGGATTATGTTTGAAGAGCAACATCAGAAGAATTTGAAAAGAATGAGGTAATTGAGTATCAACAATGAACAAACTAAAAATATTCGTTTCTGCCTACGCTTGTGAACCGGGTTTAGGCAGTGAAATCGGTGTAGGCTGGCATTGGGTGCTGGAAATGTCCAAGTACTTTGAGCTATGGGTATTAACTCGCAAGAGTAATCAACATACTATCGAACCTTGGATTACCAAACATCCCGAATACAACCATATACATTTCCTTTATTACGACTGGCCCAAATGGGCACGGTTTTGGAAAAAAGGTTTGCGAGGTGTACGTACTTACTACAATATCTGGCAGCATTGCACCAATGACATTGTGAAACGAACAATGCAAGAAAATGATATTCATATTTTCCATCATCTTACTTACGGCAATGTACTCTGGAAAGTGAGTAAATATGGACAAACGCAATTCTTCGTATGGGGACCAGTAGGTGGATTAGAGAGTATTCCAAAGGAATATTCCCGTCATTACAATAAGAAATCGCAAATCATAGAGAAAATCCGGAGGATAGCAATATCAGCAACATTTTATAACAGAGATTTTAGACAACGTTGTAAACAGGCTAATCTAATTCTTTGCAAAACAGAAATAACCCGTAAGCAAGTACCACAGAAGTATGCAGACAAAGCAATCCTTTTTACTGATGTGGCAGCAGATATTGTCAACACATCAAGAGTATCTCAAAAAAAGAATAACACGATTGAATTTATCACTGTAGGACATCTGGATGCATGGCGAGGTTTTGACCTAATTATTGAAGCCATGGCAGAAGTCATGAAAGAAAATACTCATCTTCATTTGACAATTATTGGGGACGGAACTGACAAAAAAAGACTTGAAGAACTTATTAAAAGATTTAAGTTAGAAGAAACTGTGGCATTAACTGGAAAAGTTCCTATGAAAACCTACAAAATAATGATGGATAGAGCAGATGTTGTAATTAATGCCGCCCTAAAAGAGGGTGCTGTTACCGTATCATTCGACTGCATGGCTATGGGAAAACCGTTAATTTGTCTGGATACCACCGGTTATACCCGCTACTTTAACAATGAATATGCCATCTTAATTCCGCGAACCGGAAGAAAGGAAGTTGTTCAGAATATAAAAGATGGAATATTACGCCTCACAGACTCAAGGGAACGGGAAATACTCGGACGAAAAGCACAGGAAGTCTCCTGCAAATTCTCATGGGAGAATCACGGGAAAGAGATTCGCGATGCGATTGTCAAGGCTTATATATCTTATTCTTCCAAATAAAAAATGCAAGTAGATTCAATTTTAGAACGTTTCCTAATAAAGGGAACGGGTAAACATCTATATCGTTTTTCTAACGCTGACAATAAAACTTGGCTGATGCCTGCGCATAATATGCAAGTGGCAATGAACCTTTACCAACCCAGCGCCCGTAATGGAAAAATGGTGAAAATGTTATTTCCCTGGTTACATCGCCTACCATTCGTCCCCAAAGTCATTCATGCGAGAAGCGTGTATTATGATATAAATGATGAGTTGAAATGGTTGTTTTATCAGTTATTCCACGAAGCAGAGATCGATTTTTCGATTTTCTGTGGTACTCCTTGTGTACATCAAAAGATTACAATGCAAATAAGCAAAGACAAACGCATTTTAGGTTATTGCAAGGTGACAGACAGCAAGAATATTGCTACTTTATTCAAAAGCGAAGCCCATATTCTTAAAGAATTGGGTCGAAAAGGATTAAAGGAAACACCAGTATGTATGTTCTGCGGAGAAACGAAAGATGGAATAAAGTTGTTCGTGCAAAGTACAGTAAAAACCCGGAATTCACAGGTTGTGCATAAATGGACAGCATTACATGAGGATTTCCTTGACAGACTCTACAAGAGTACCCACCAACTCATTGCATTTGAGCAAAGTGACTACTACCGGACATTAACAGACTTACAGCTGCATATCGAGTGGCTTCCCCAAGAAGCGGATGCCACATTGGTAACGGCTGCCATTAATCGGATATTGTTGCAACACGAGAAACAGAAAGTGGATTTTTCTGTCTATCACGCAGATTTCACTCCATGGAATATGTTTATGGAGAACCGACAACTGTTTGTATTCGATTGGGAATATGCACAGCTTACCTATCCTCCCAAGTTAGATAAATATCACTTCTTTACTCAAACTGCATATTTTGAGAAGCATTGGAACGTTTCACAAATTATCGAATATATAAATTCGGAAAACGGGAAATGGATAGACCGGGAGATGTATTCACTCTATTTATTGGAGATAATATCCCGTTTCACTATTCGTGAAAAAGGAAATATAAGCAGAGAAATGGCTGAGTCTTTCCGAATCTGGATAGCCTTACTTAAATATTTACAGGAATGAACCGTATCATCTGTTTCCATCTCTTTAACGACTACAGTGGCAGTCCCAAAGTACTGAAAATGGTGTTGGAAGGATTACTTAAAAAAGGTTGCCAAGTGGATTTAGTATCTTCCAAAGGTGGTTCGCTGGACGAATTACTACATTACAAGAACTTGCGTAAACACTCTTACCCTTACCGGTTTTCTAATAATCCGGTAATAACAATGTTACGCTATAGTACCGTGCAGATTTACACATTCTTATTAGCGTTCCGCTGGCTATTCCATAAAGATGTGGTATTCTACATCAACACTTTACTCCCTATCGGGCCGGCATTAGCCGGGCGTATCATGGGTAAACACGTAGTTTATCATTACCACGAGAACGCATTTGTAAAGGGGATATTCTACAAGGGACTGGCTACTGCCATGCAGAAGTTAGCACATGAAATCATCTGTGTATCAGAATATCAGGCATCGTTCCTGCAACGGGAAAAAGGTGTAATGGTTGTACCCAATGCTCTGCCTCAGAATTTCGTGAATAGACTGACTCCCAATCTTCAAACAGCCTTTGAGCGAAAACAGATTTTAATGCTCGGCTCATTGAAATTATATAAGAGTCCGTTGGAATTTATCGAATTAGCCCAAAGACTACCGCAGTTCATTTTTGTATTAGTAATAAATGATACAAAAGAAAATATCGATATCTTTATAGAAGAGCACAAAATCAACGTATGTAAAAACCTGACCATATATCCTCGACAGAATGACGTCGTACCATTCTACAATCAGGCTTCACTCGTTTTGAATCTCTCCAATAAGAAACAGTTCGTAGAGACATTCGGATTGACGGCATTGGAGGCTATGAGCGCCGGGATGCCGGTAATAGTACCCACGGAAGGAGGAATAGCGGAAATGGTGGCGGACGGAGAGAATGGGTATAAGATAGATGTACAGAATCTTAATCTAATAGCAGAATGTATAAAAACAATTTTATCTGATGAAACACTTTATATGGAATTAGCAAAAAATGCATTTTCATATTCCAAAAGGTTCAGTGAAGTAGAGATGGTAAACCGTATTGAAACGATACTGGACAAAGAATAGAACAAAGATAATCATAAAAAATTCTTTTCATACTAAAGAAAGAAACTTCTAATAGACAATCTTTTTATATTTATGACACAAGTAGCTATTGTAGGCATCCAAGGTGTGCCTGCAAAATATGGTGGCTTTGAGACTTTGGTGGAAAACATTATCGGTGATAATTGTTGTTCCGAAATCTGTTATACCGTTTTTTGTAGCGGCAAAGATTATGCCACACGCATGAAATCCTACAAAGGAGCACGGCTGAAATATGTCCCGCTATTCCATGCCAATGGGATACAAAGCACTCCTTATGACATCCTGTCGATGCTTAAATGTCTGCGAGGTTATGATGCCGTAGTCATATTAGGTGTGTCGGGCTGTATTTTCCTGCCAATTTTCAGATTATTGTATCGCAAGCATCTGATAGTGAATATTGACGGACTGGAGCACCGGAGGGCCAAATGGGGCAAATTTGCCAAATGGTTTCTGCGGACAAGTGAAGCAATGGCCGTACACCATGCGGACGTGATAATAGCAGATAATAAAGGCATACAGGACTACGTGTGGAATACATATCAGAAAAAAGCTGAGCTGGTGGCCTACGGAGGAGACCATGCGCAAAGAGACGTCACCGAAGAAAGGCAGAATGAAATTCTGAAGCGATATGGAATTGATTCCGGATGCTATGCCGTCAGCGTATGCCGTATTGAACCGGAAAACAACTGCCATCTGATTCTGAAAGCTTTTGCTACTGCGGGAGAAAACCTGGTGTTTGTGGGAAACTGGGAACGGAGTGAATACAGCCGACGACTAAAAAAGGAATATCAGGATCGGCAGAATATACAGATGCTGGACTCTGTGTATGACCTCGATGTACTCTATGCTCTACGTAATCAATGCAGATGCTATATCCACGGGCATAGCGCAGGCGGGACAAACCCTTCACTGGTAGAAGCCATGTTTTTCGGTAAACCGATTCTGGCTTTTGACGTGATTTACAATCGTGAGACAACGGAAAACAAGGCTCATTACTTCAAGACAAGTGAAGAATTGGTGGAATTACTGCATAGCAGATCAAAGGACGGATGCAAAATGCAGGAGATTGCAACAAAACGCTATACCTGGTCTTTTATAGCCCGGCAATACAGAATGCTAATTTTATCCCACAAATAATGAGGAAACTTTCCGAAATAAAGTTTCCCCATTATTGCTTTTAAAAAGATCCATCCATCATTTATTCAATGTCCACCGGATTGCATTTCTGAACATCTTCGTAAAGTCTTCCGTTTCGTACAATTTCTTACTGTGCCCAATCTGGAAATAGACATTGCGCGCTTTCTTGTTCTCATTCACCCACACCACAGGATGGTCTCCCATCTTGACGTCAGAAGCAGGAGTATAGCTATATTCGTCCACATGCGCCAATACATGCACATTGCGACGCGGACTTCTGTCATAGGTATACCACTCATCATCAGGGATAATGAACGTTCCATGCACATCCTTCATGACCGGATGTTCCGGATCTTCCGTAATAACCACTCCATCAGCCAACGGGGCAATATAATTCTTGAAGCGTACACCGCCCATAAAATCGGAGAACCATTGCCACATCGGATAACCATCAAATTCTCCCAACAACGTGGCATGATGGAAACCGATCCAGCCGCCACGTCCCTCATCAATATACTTGGTAAAGGCAGCCTGTGCCGTTTCACTCCACGTATAAGGCGGGTAATCCAACTGGATAATCAAATGGAAACGATTGAGATATTCCTCTGTAATCGGTTTCGCATTATTTATTTCCGTAATTTCAAAGTTCATGGCTCCACTCTCCCGGGCCAACCATTGCATACCGGCATCCGTAAACCCGCCATGCTGTCCGCCGCGCTCAGTCAGAACCAACACCTGATAAGGAGCTGCCTGACCCTTCTTATTGACAAGCAGACTCTCATACATCGTACGACGCAAATCGCCCTGGGGATTATCACCCGCATAGTCCCAATACATACCGCCAAGCAATCCCTTATCCAAGATATACTGGCACTTGATAGCCAATGAACGGGGATTCTCATAACCGAAAACAAGCACACCATCCTTGTTTGCCAGATACGGCACTTTGGCTGTATCATCCCAACGTTTCTCAAATTCAGTCGTGCCACCTACCTTACGGTAATCCTGGAAATTAGGATAGTGGTCGCCGCCACGTCCATAGAAAGGTACTCCCATAGTTAACTTAGAAGCCGGAACACCTGCTTTGAGATGCGCTTCAACCGCGGCATCGGCAGTCATCCAACCGCTATTCGCCGAACGGTAAAGGGCGGCATGATGTTTAGGAGCATTCCCCATGTCATAAGACATGATATTGACAAAATCTATATAAGGAAGAATGGCTTTGAAGTCTATATACTCGGCAGAAGCCACAGTGGCAAGAGTCAACAGCTTTTTCTTCCCTATCTCTTTCCGTATATCCCGCATCAGCAACGTGAAGTTTTTCGTATCGTCCGGTGAAGCGGAAATGTTGGCAGCCTTACTGGTAGGATATTCCCAGTCGATATCAATGCCATCCAGACCGTACTCTTTCACCACCCGCTTGCAATCTTTCGCAAACGCCAGGCGGAACTCATCATTGGCAGCCATTTCACTGAAACGCCCGCTTCCCCATCCGCCGATGGAAAGCATTACTTTCAGTCCCGGTTTCTGTGCTTTCAAGGCGACAACTTCCCGAAGACGGCTCTCATTGGCAATTTCCACTCCATCAAATGTTTCGCTCACATGACCGAACGCATAGTTGATGTGCGTCATGTATTGCGGATCGGGCATGACACTACTCCAGGAAGTCACATAAGCCACAATCACCTTCGCATCCGAAGAAGCCATACGCAACTCTCCTGCCTTACTACTACTGCACGACAGCAATACTGCCAGTACAGACAAAATCATAAATCTCATTCTTTTCATAATATTATAGTTAATCAGCTGTTTGACGAACACGGGAACCTACTAATGCATAATACAGCATGAATAATTCCCCCAAAAGTACAATAAACCAAGACCATCTCCAACTTTCCAGCAAATCAGCGAAGACGCCTTGCAGCAGAGGCAGGATAGCACCACCCACTACACCTATCATAAATACTCCCGAAGCTACCGAAGTATATTTACCCAAATGAGCCACAGACAACGTGAAGATAGCTCCCCACATAATGGAGTGGAATAGACCTACCGCCGTCAGCAGCCAGGGATTATTGAAAATAATAGCTAACAGAGCCAGCACACCCGCCGATACAGTAGTCACCACCAACTGCACACGGGGAGAGACCTTGCTCAGTGAACTGCCTACCAGACGCCCCACCAGCATACCACCCCAATAGAGTGTAGCCATCAAGGCAGGCGAAGGGCAATTCCGTTCAATGGCATACAAATTGATATTCGCACCAATGCAAACCTCCACACCCACATAGCAGAATATGGCACAGACGCCCAGAGTCAGATGCCGGAATGACCAGACGCTTTTCTCCAGTTTCTCTCCTTTTTCCACCCGAGTACCCTGTATGTCAGGCAAAGACAGCCTCATCAGCAAGAATACGACCACCGCAATAGTCAGCATCAATGCCAGGAAAGGCATCATCAACTGGCTGATTTGAATGTCCTCCATAGCCAGCCCACCGAAAACAACTCCCGTCACAAAATAAGGGGCAATCGTAGTGCCGACAGAGTTGGCCGTGCCACCGATAGCGAGACGCTGGATAGCCTGTGTTCCTTTCACCCGGCAAGCCGTGAGATAGGGATTGATGACAACCTGCAAAATTGTGGCTGAAGCTCCCACTACGAACGATCCCAATAAGAAAATAAAAAAGCCGACGGGAATAATGCTCTCTCCCATCACGGCAGCAGCATCGGGAAATCTTACGGTGAAATAAGAAGAAGCGAAAAAGAGTCCCAAACCGGCAATCATCACCCAAAGCCCACGGATTAACGTGCCTTTATAGCCGTACTTATTAATCCAGGATGAACCCACCCCGCCACAAACGGGATAGGCAAGAAACCATGAAAAAGTAATCAAAGTGGCGAAGGTGTTCTTCAGATTACCCACTTTCATGAGGAAAGTTTCCTTCAAAGGTCCCTGAAACTGAGTATTGGCAGTTGTCAGAAAGCCGACAATAAGGAATAGAAAGACCATTGTAAGGAATGGTCCCATGTAATTGATTTGTTTTTCCTGTTGTGTCATCATGTAGTATTATAGTATAATGATTAGTTTTCGGATAGTTCGGAAGCGGAAGCAGTATCCAGCAGGAACTCGCAATCCGGATGCAGTTGGAGCACGGAAGCAGGAACGTCGGGAGTGACAGGGCCTTCCAGCATTTGTTTCACAATACCGGCCTTATTACTACCCTTCGCCACCAGCACAATCCGGCGTGCCTGCATGATATTCTTTATGCCCAAAGTTGCTCCACCCAGTTCTTTCTCCGGTGGAGTACCGGTTTCCCAGCGGATACGTTCCTCCAGTTCCGGATTCATCTTAGTAACCCATGCCTCACCGTCAAAAGGAGACTGAGGTTGATTAAAGCCCAAATGACCATTTTCTCCCAATCCCAGAATCAACAGGTCGATGCCGCCACGCCTGGCAATCTCTTCTTGAAAAGCAATGCAATCCCTCCTGAAATCATCCGAGAAAGTAGGCAGCATCAGGAAATTTTCATCCCTAATGCCTAAGGTATCTATAATTTCCGTCTTCAGCATCGTATAGCATGCTCCGGCATACTCACGCGGTACATTGGTCACTTCGTCCAGCCCGAAAAAGGTGACGGCAGAAGTATCAAAAGGATAACGGGAATATACTTCTCCGACAATCCGGTGCAGATTTCCGGTCGTGCGTCCTGTAGAAAGACCGATAACGGCTTCCGGCTTGCGCAGTATCTCTCCGATTATGCGCCAAGCGGCTGTACAGTCGAATTCACTTTCATTCTTTGTGATAGTTACTTTCATCTTATTAATAAGGTATTAATGATTCAGACTTTACATATTCATGGCTACTGCTCCTGCACCCAACAAACCTATGAACTCCGGATTCAGCTTTGTGATGACAACACCATTGGTTACAAAACGCATGGTAGTAGGGTTCAGCAATTCCAGTATTTTGGCGTGCATATATCCGTCCGCCACTACCCCACCACCCAAAACGATGGTTTCCGGATCCGTCACCCTCACCAGGTTCATTATCAGGTTTGCCAAAGCCTCGGAAGCGTTTTCCACGAGTTTCACACAAAGAGGGTCGCCTTTACGGCTCAATGCAAAGATTTCACTGACCGGTATCCGTTCGCCTCTGTCGGCAGGGATATGCAAGCCAGTTTCATACTGTTCATGAAGCAAGCGGGCACAACGGTCGAAACCGATGCCGGAAGCTATCGCCTCCACACAGTCCATTCTTCCGCAAGTGCACTTGATTCCCACACTCACGCCTACCCGCACATGCCCCACCTCACCGGCATTGAAATGGCTGCCGCGTATCTGCCTGCCATTCACAACCGTACCGACGGCAATGCCTGTTCCTATATTTAAATAGATGAAGTTTTTGGAGATTTGTCCGAAGCCCCAGACACGTTCTGCACGTGTGGCGCTTTTCACATCATTATCTATATGGCAGGAAATGCCATAGATTTCCGCCAATTCTTTAGCCAACGCAATGGGTTGCGTCCTGCTAGGGTCTATCTGCAACCAGATACCCTGATTGGGATCCACCCGGCCAATCAGTCCAACTCCCATCGCCAAAGGTTTCTTATCATACCACCCGACGGTTTTGATATAATCGTCCAGTGATAATTTGATAATATCCAGCGCTGCTTGCTGATTAAAATATCCGGAGTCATATTTTTTGTACTTCAAGATATTACCACGACTGTCAATTTCACCAATCAGTAATTTTGTTCCGCCTAAGTCCAGGCCTAAATACGTTTCCATTTTTTATCTGCATTTTTAGTGGGTTACTATTGACCACAATATTACGCACAATCAAGGAAACGAAAGTTGATTCTTTGACAAAAAAGGTTCGTTACTTATCCACTTAGGTTTAAATACAGTTTTTTATAGTTTAAAATTTGCTCGGACTTATTCCAAACTGCTTCTTAAAGCAGGTACTGAAATATTTTGGATCTGAAAAGCCAACCATGGAAGCCACATCACCAATCGAGTACTTTTGTGACTGCAAAAGTTCTTTCGACTTGTTCAACCGCACAATACGGATGAAGTCATTAGGGCCTTGTCCTGTCAAAGTTTTTATCTTATTATAAGCGGAAGTACGGCTCATTCCCAACACACGGCAGAAGTCATTGATAGAGAACTCCGAGTTAGACAAATTTTCGTCGATGGCCGCTATCGCATTATCCAGAAATTCCTTATCCAGCTGGCTGCCATAATCCACCTCATCCGCAGGAATATCCGAAGAGAGAACCGTATCTCTGAGATGTTGTCTGTTCTGAAGAATATTACGAAGCCGTACTTTCAGCACGGACAAGTCGAAAGGCTTGATGATGTAGTCATTGGCTCCGGCTTCCAGTCCCAATATGATATTCTCTCTTTCGCAAAGGGCAGTCAGCAATATGACGGGAATATGGCTGGTCTCAACAGATGATTTCAATATCCGGCACAATTCGTCTCCCTGGATGACAGGCATGATGATATCCGAAATAATGATATCCGGATTGATTTCCCTCGCCATGTCCAGAGCTTTTCCACCATCGGGCACACTGATGACCTTGTATTCGGAAGACAGACTATCCGTCAGGTATTCGCGCATGTCTTTATCATCCTCGGCCAACAACAGCACATTCTTATCCGCCGGTTCATTCTCCTCCTCATATGAAACATCAGAAGCAATGGTTTCAGGCAAATCCTCCTTCACGGCAACCACCATACCCGATTTCAGTTTCTTGGGGAACGTGACCGTAAACGTAGTTCCCTTATTCTCCACACTCCTGAGTTCTATCTTGCCATGATGCTGCTTAATGATTCTGGAAGTAATCATCAGACCGATGCCGATACCCTGTTCCTGTGAGTCCACCACATTCCTGGCACGATAATATTCATTAAAGATGTTGTTCTGTTCTTCCGCCGGAATACCGACTCCCGTATCCGTCACCTCAACCATCCACTTATTCCGGGTTTGCTTCACTATCACTCCTACTGATCCTTTCTCCGTATACTTCAAAGCGTTAGAGAGCAGATTGTCCATTATATGGTCCATCTTGTTTTTGTCCAGCCACACCTCAGGCATCTCCGGATCGACTTCCAGATACAAGTCTATCTCTTTCTGGGCGGCAGCCATGCGGAAAGCGGACAGTTTATCCTCCATATATGACTTTATATCATACCATGCCACCTCCAGATGTTCAGGATGCGCCTCCACTTTCTGCAACTCCAGCAGTCGGGTAATCATCGTGAAGAGTTTTTCAGCGTTTTTCATGGCAATAACCAGTTTCTTCTTACTCTCTTCCGGCAGGTCGTCCTGGGTTTCAAGTTCACTCAACGGAGCCTTTATCAAGGCAACCGGCGTCCGTATGTCGTGGGCCACTCCGATGAACGAGCGTATTCTCTCCCTGATTTTATCTTCCCGTACTCTTTGCCGTCTGAACAGGAATAGCAAATAGCCCACCACCAGAAACAGCATCAAATAGATGACTATGGCCCACCACGAAGCCCACAACGGTTGGCTGACAGTTATTTCAACGGTACGTTCTCCCACCTGATGTTGGGTGTACTTGTCGAATGCACGCAATTCAAAAGTATACTTACCGGGAGGAAGATCCATATAGCCCACACTCTGAACCGCATCTACACGATGCCACTGCCGTTCATGGTTATTCAGCCTGTATTCGTACCTGATTCTATGTGGAGAAACAAAGTTAATGGCCGAGAAAGATATGGAGAACGAGTTCTGGTTATGTTTCAGTTTCAAACGCCGGGTATCATTGATACCCGCCTGCAACGGAGAACCGGGCACCCCTGCCTTCTGTGATTCGTAAGGCAATTTAAAGTCCGTGAATATCAACTTCACCGGCACACTGTCGGAAAAATCAAAAGAAGGTGCAAAAACAAGCACCCCTTCCGCAGTGCCGAAAGCCAGATGACCGTCTTGCGTTTTCAGCGAAGCATTGGCATTATAATATCCCCAGCCGATATTCAGGAGATCATTTCCGTTAATCACCATGTCTTCCGCCAAATCCAGGCAATACAGTTCTTTTTCCGTATTAAACCAGATATGCCCGTTGCCGTCTTCGGCCGCACTGTTGATAGAATTGGAGATAAGACCATCCGCGGTAGTGTATATACGGGACTTGTCATTCTCCGGATTGAAACGAACCAACCCTTCACCATCTGTAAGCAACCAGATTTCACCGGATGACGAACGCAACAGGCAACGGATGGGATAATGCAAAGTGACATCGCCGAACTTCTGCTGCCATCTGGTTTCTCCGGTGGATTTATCAAAAAAGCCCAGCCCGTCACAACCTGCTATCAGCAACGTATTCTTGCCGCCGTACTTGATATCGCCCACACAATTTATCGGATAATAAGTGTAGGTATCGGTCCGCCTGTCATAGCGCGTGAAATCTCCTTCGATTCCCCCGAACCACAAGCAATCCTCCTCTGCATAAATCGCATAAATATAGTCAGTGGATATGCCTTTGTCCGATTGTTTATTCCGCTTCGGCATTTTTCTGGCCTCACCGGATTTCTTGTTTATCCGATACAGGCCGATGCCATAACCACCCGCCCAAACATTTCCCTCATTATCTTCGCAAAGAGACAGTACCACAGATGAGTAGGCATAGCCTTTTCCATTCAGAAAATGCATCCATTGTTCCGACTTCGCCCGATACACACTGATTCCATCATTAGTGCCATACCAATAATCGCCTTCCGAATCCTGGAGCATCACATTCACATGGTCGGATGCCAACGAAGAAGGATTATTCCGTTCATGCCTTATCCAGCGGACATCAGGCACATTAGGGTCCAGATAACTGATGCCGTTTGTACAGGTGGTTATCCAGACACCTCCATACTCATCTACACAGATATCCGAAACCGTATTTCCGTTCAGACTTCTTTCATCATCTTCATCAGTGATATAATGATTCAACAATGTCTCATCGGCAACATCAATCCTGAAGACACCGGCACCATCGGCGCCAATCAAGATAGAGTGGTCTCCATCATAAGCAAACACACGGACAGGTATACCCGGAATAAAGGTGAGGGATTTCATTTGCTTCGTTGCCAGTTCTACCACGAACGCACCGTTAGAAAATGTCCCCACATAAAGCTTATCACCATACAGGAACAACGTCTCGATACGGGCCTCCACCGGTATATCCACTCTTTCCTTTAATAACTGACAGGCTGTTCCCGTTCTTTTCATCCTATAAACTCCCGTATTGGTACCCACAAAGAAAGCGTCATTTTCCGCTCTGATGATGCAGTTGGTCCATTCGCCGGTAAAGCCCGCCGGAGACAGAACATCAGTCGCCTTATCCCAGTAATACACACCTGTGGATGTGGACAGCCACAAACCTTCCTCTCCTTCAAACTCCATGCCGTTCAGCACCGGAAACGATATGAATCGGGACAGGTCCGCCTGCAAACAGAAAGCATCCCTCAACTTGTCATAACAGTATATTCTGCCGTTCCGCAGTGCAACCCAAAGACGACCTTTCTTATCCACATCCATAACGGTGAATGACAGAACTTGGTCTATGGACTCTATCGTCTCATTCAGTGTATAGTGTCTGATTTCATTTCCGTCATAACGATCCACTCCCATACGGGTATAGACCCAAATAAAGCCTGTCGAGTCTTTACATATCTGGTAAGTCTGCCTGCTGCTCAATCCTTCCCGGATGTTCAGATGCCGGAAAGAACCGGCAAACAAACCGGTATATAACGAAATAAATAGTAATAAAAAGAGTATGCGCTTTAGCATAATATAGTTGTATTTCATAATACTCGCCTTTTAACTGCTGCAATAATACAGACAAATATAAAAAAAGTGGTTGAAAAACTATCCAAATAGGTTTGATTTCTATTACTTTTGCCTATCAAACCAATAAACCGTGATAAGCCATGCTCAGCAAGCTTAAATTAAACCAGCTTTATTTTAAAGATACGCAGTTCGCCAATCTCATGACGCGACGCATTTTCAACATCCTGCTGATTGCTAATCCATACGACGCTTTCATGCTGGAAGACGACGGACGTATCGATGAAAAGATATTCAACGAGTATACTTCACTTTCCCTGCGCTATCCGCCACGCTTCACCCAGGTATCCACCTGCGAGGAGGCATTGGCACAGCTCTCCACCGTACCGTTCGACCTCATCATCTGTATGCCGGGAACGGGAGATAACGAGAGCTTCGACGTGGCGCGCCACATCAAGAGCCTGTACGAGCAAATTCCGGTAGTGATACTGACACCTTTCAGCCACGGCATCACCAAGCGCATTGCCAACGAGGATTTGAGTGCTTTCGAGTACGTATTCTGCTGGCTGGGCAACACGGATTTGCTGGTATCCATCATCAAACTGATAGAAGACAAGATGAACCTGGAACACGATGTCAATGAAGTGGGTGTGCAGCTCATTTTGTTGGTGGAAGACGGCATCCGGTTCTATTCGTCCATACTGCCCAACCTCTATAAATTCGTGTTGAAACAAAGCCAGGAGTTCAGTACCGAGGCGCTGAATGCCCACCAGCGGACGCTACGAATGAGGGGACGTCCTAAAATAGTATTGGCCCGCACTTATGAAGAGGCTACCAGTATCTACGAAAAATATAAGAATAATATATTAGGTGTGATTACCGACGTCCGCTTTCCCCGTGTGGAACGTGGTGAGAAGGATGGACTTGCCGGCATCAAGCTCTGTGCCGCCATCCGCAAGCAAGATCCGTTCGTGCCGCTCATCATCCAATCGTCCGAATCGGAGAATGCGCTCTATGCCTCCAAGTATGGTGCCGCCTTCATCGACAAGAACTCGAAAAAGATGGACGTGGACCTGCGCCGCATCGTATCGGACAACTTCGGTTTCGGTGATTTCATCTTCCGTAACCCCGACACCCTGGAAGAGATTGCCCGTGTGAAGAACCTGAAAGAATTGCAGAATATCCTCTTTGCCGTACCGGCAGAGTCGTTCCTCTATCACATCAGCCGCAATCACGTCAGCCGCTGGCTCTACTCGCGCGCCATGTTTCCGGTAGCGGAGTTCCTGAAACCCATCACCTGGAACAGTCTTCAGGATGTGGATGCCCACCGCAGAATCATCTTCGAAGCCATCGTGAAATACCGTAAGATGAAGAACCAGGGTGTGGTAGCCGTGTTCAAGCGCGACCGTTTCGACCGCTACTCCAACTTCGCCCGCATCGGCGACGGTTCGTTGGGAGGTAAAGGCCGTGGTCTTGCTTTCATTGACAATATGGTGAAGCATCATCCCGAATTTGAAGAGTTCGACAATGCCCGCGTCGCCATCCCCAAGACGGTAGTGCTCTGTACGGATGTCTTCGACGAATTTATGGAGATGAATAATCTGTATCAGGTGGCCCTCTCCGATGCCGACGACGACCTGATTCTGCGCTACTTCCTGAAAGCCAAACTGCCCGACCGGCTGGTGGAAGACTTCTTCACCTTCTTCGATGTGGTGAAGTCACCGCTCGCCATCCGTTCGTCTTCTTTGTTGGAGGACTCGCACTATCAGCCTTTTGCCGGAATCTATAATACCTATATGATTCCCTATCTGGATGATAAATATGAAATGCTCCGTATGCTGTCCGATGCCATCAAAGGAGTATATGCTTCGGTTTATTTCCGCGACAGCAAGGCTTATATGCAGGCCACAAGCAACGTCATCGACCAGGAAAAGATGGCAGTCATCTTGCAGGAAGTTGTCGGCAACCAGTATGGTGACCGCTACTATCCCAGCATGTCCGGCGTGGCCCGTTCGCTGAACTACTATCCTATCGGTGACGAGAAAGCCGAAGAAGGTACCGTGAACCTTGCCCTCGGTCTGGGAAAATATATTGTAGACGGAGGTATGACGCTCCGTTTCTCGCCCTATCATCCCCATCAGGTATTGCAAACCAGTGAAATGGAGATAGCGCTGAAAGAGACGCAAACCCGTTTCTATGCCCTCGACCTGAAAAATGCCGGACATGACTTCTCTATGGACGACGGGTTCAATCTGCTGAAACTGCACGTAAAAGAAGCGGAGAAAGACGGTGCGCTGAATTATATCGCCTCCACCTACGATCCTTACGACCAGATTATCCGCGACGGCCTGTACCCCGGCGGACGCAAAGTCATCACCTTTGCCAATATCCTGCAACACGATGTCTTCCCTCTTGCCCGTATTCTCCAGTTAGTATTGAAATACGGTGAACAGGAAATGCGCCGTCCCGTTGAGATTGAATTTGCCGCTACCATGAGTCGTGAGAAGGATAAAAGCGGTACTTTCTACCTCCTGCAAGTACGCCCCATTGTGGACACCAAGGAAATGCTGGACGAAGACCTCACCACCATACCGGACGATAAGGTTCTGCTCCGTTCCAACAACTCCCTCGGACACGGGATCATGAATGATATTTATGACGTTATCTATGTGAAGACCGATGATTACAGCGCTTCGCACAATCAGGAGATTGCCTGGGAAATAGAGAAACTGAACCAGCAATTCCTCGACGAGGGGAAGAATTATGTATTGGTAGGCCCCGGCCGTTGGGGAAGCAGCGACACGTGGCTCGGTATTCCGGTGAAGTGGCCGCACATCAGTGCCGCCCGCGTCATTGTGGAAGCCGGACTGACAAACTATCGCGTAGATCCCAGCCAGGGAACCCACTTCTTCCAGAACCTGACTTCTTTCGGAGTTGGCTACTTCACCATCAATGCCTTTATGAACGATGGCGTGTACAATCAGGACTTCCTGAATGCACAACCCGCCGTACACGAAAGCAAATACCTGCGTCATGTCTGCTTCGAACAGCCTGTAACAGTGAAGATGGACGGCAAAAAGAAGTTAGGGGTCGTACTCTTGCCCGGTGAGTGAGCACACAAAAGATATCAGTCTTTTTGCCGGTGCAGTATAATCATTACCACCTCGCTGGGGGCAAAGAGACGGATATTCTTGTTGGACGTACCGATACCGTTGGTTATAATCATCGGTGTAAGTTGTGAGTTGTATTCCAATCCGGTACGGAACCGCTGCCCGTAATGGGACGGAAGTATGGGAGCATACAGGCCGAACAAAGTAACCTGCCCGCCGTGGGTATGTCCTGCAAGCACCAGGTCGGTGTTGGTAATGGGGACATCCTCGGCATAGTCGGGTGTATGCGTCAGCAGGATGACGAAATCTTTCGGAGAAAGACCGAGTGTAGGAGACGTGCCGTTCTTCTTCAGGTAGAAAGGGTTGCGCACGCCGGCAATCAGGATTTCTTCTCCGCCCCGCTTCAGCGTATCGACTTTATGTTCCAGCAAGTGCAGGCCGCGCTTATTCATCTCACGGACAATATCGCTGTAACAAGCCTCGTAATCATTGTTACCCAGTACGGCATACGCGCCCATCGGGGTCTTTACCTCAGCAAGGGCGGCAATGACGGGCGGCACGTATTCACAACCTTCATGCAGGTCACCGCCTATCAGCAACACATCGGCCTGTTGCTCCCGAAGCAGTTCCACCAGATTATTCAATCCTTTCTCTTTAAAAAGACTTTTATAATGCAGGTCGGACACGAAAGCGATACGGAAGCCATCAAAAGCGGCCGGTACATCGGGGTGAGTAAACTCATAAGTTCTCACCCGGCTGATGCCACTATATCCGGAGCCTTTTTTAGAAGAGCTAATCTTGGTGTTGACAATCCGAACGCTATCCTCTGCCGATATTTGCGAAGGCAGGGAGGAAGTCAGACTCCTGTTCGACTTACAGGAAGAGAGAAACAGAGCCGAAACGAGGCATAAATAAATCAAATTCTTCATCATAACGGATACAAAGATAAGCATTTTCCGTATCTTTGTCGATAGGTTGACAGATGATTGTTTATCAGTGCATTAAGCTTCTTGTTGTTTTCGCAGGAAAGAGATGCCGGTTTCCTGCAATGGGAACGACAGTTTCCTGCAATGGGAACGACAGTTTCCTACAATGGGAACGACGGTTTCCTACAATGGGAACGACGGTTTCCCTTAATGGGAACCGTAATGCCCCTTAATGGGGACTAACAGAAACAACAATGCCACCTAAAAGGACCAATCATCTCCCCATAAAAAAGAAACACGCCTATGAAAGAGATTAAACAGAATTCACTTTACGCCTGGCTCCTCGCCGCCCGTCCCAAGACTCTGACAGGAGCAATCATCCCGGTACTGATAGGTACCTCGCTGGCATTTTCCGACGGACAGTTTCAAATGATACCTGCCCTGCTGTGCCTCCTCTTCGCCTGCGGCATGCAGATTGCCGCCAACTTCATCAACGACTTGTTCGACTATCTGAAAGGCTCCGACCGCGAAGACCGCCTTGGTCCGGAACGTGCCTGCGCACAGGGATGGATTACACCGGATGCCATGAAATGGGGTATCGGCATCACCATCATCCTCTCCTGCATCATCGGCCTGGGAATCTTAAATCAGAGTTGGGGGCGGTTGCCCCACGGCGGATGGGAACTGATTGTATTAGGGATGTTCTGTGTGATATTCGCCTTTCTGTACACCGCCATCCTCTCCTATCAGGGTTGGGGAGATTTGCTGGTACTCGTATTTTTCGGATTTGTCCCCGTGGGAGGAACGTACTATGTGCAGGCTTATACACTTACGCCGAGTGTCATCGTAGCCTCAGTCATCAGCGGACTAGTGATAGATACGCTACTGGTGGTGAACAATTACCGCGACCGGAAGCAGGATGCCCTCAGCGGAAAACGGACGCTCATCGTCCGTTTCGGCGAACGCTTCGGAAGATACTTTTATCTCTGGCTCGGCATCATCGCCACGCTTCTCTGCTTCTGGTTCGTACACACCGGCAGCCTGACGCTGACCGAGTTCATCTGGGCTCCTTGCGTCTACCTCTCTCTGCATATACTGACATGGCGCAAGATGGTACGCATCCGTAGCGGGAAGAAACTGAACCGCATACTGGGCGAAACATCACGCAATATGCTATTGTTGGGATTACTGCTGGCAGTGGCGCTGTCGTCCTGAAGAATCTTTATCGGCAGCCGAATACAATTTCTGGACAAACATTCTTATCTTTGCCTGTGTTTACAGTAAATAGGAGATTACAGTATGGAAAAATATCAATCAACGCCCGAAGATGAAATCATGCTGGAACTGCAACGCAAGCAAGGCTGAGAAACAATAAAGCCTCCCCCCAAAAAAAGAATGAGGTTGTGTCAGAAACATTCCGACACAACCTCGTTAAATATAAAGTAAAGTAACGACAAGTTACCTTTTCCCGTACATCTTTTCATAGTAATGCTGATAATCACCACTGGTCACCTCTTCCACCCAGTCCTGATTATTCAGATACCATTCGATAGTCTTCACGATGCCGACTTCAAACTTCGTTTCGGGATACCAGCCTAAAGCGTTGGTTATCTTCGTCGGGTCGATGGCATAACGTTGGTCGTGACCGAGACGGTCTTTTACGAAAGTAATCAGGTCTTCGTTAATCCAACTGATATCAATCTGGCCGTCTTCACCTTTTACTTTCTTCTTCAGTACTTCGCGGTACTCCGGATTTTCCGTCATCAGGCGATGGATGGTAGCGATAGTCAGCTTCACAATTTCAAGATTGGTCTTCTCATTGTGCCCTCCTACATTGTAAGCCTCACCTTCAACGCCTTCGCGAACCACGAGGTCGATAGCCTTGCAGTGGTCTTCCACATACAACCAGTCGCGCACATTGCTTCCATCACCGTAAACGGGAAGTTTCTTTCCCTCCAGAATATTCTTGATAATCAACGGAATCAACTTTTCGGGGAAGTGATAGGGACCATAGTTATTGGAACAGCGGGTGATAGTCACCGGCATCTTATAAGTATCATGATAAGCCATTACCACCATATCCGCACTGGTCTTCGAAGCACTGTAAGGGCTGTGCGGGCAAAGCGGGGTTTGCTCCGTGAAGTAGCCTTCGGCACCCAGTGAACCGTACACCTCGTCCGTAGAAACCTGATGATAGCGCACACCTTTACGCCAAGTGGGATAACCATTCTCATCCTTACCTGTCACCCAGGCACGACGGGCGGCATCCAGCAGGTTTTGCGTACCCAGAATGTTGGTAACCAGGAAAAGCTGCGGGTTCTCGATGCTGCGGTCCACATGACTTTCGGCAGCAAAGTTCACCACATAGTCAAACTTGAATTTGGCAAACAGTTCGTCGGCAAGTACTCGATCACAGATGTCGCCTTTCACAAAGAAACAACGTTCGTCATCAATGTCATTGGCGATAGTACCAAGGTTTCCGGCATAGGTTAAGGAATCAAGTACGACCACTTTCACATCATCGTGTTTGGCCAGTATGTACTTGATATAGTTGGCACCGATAAATCCGGCGGCACCGGTTACGAGATAAGTCTTCATGTATCTAATTATTAATTATTAATTATCAATTGTTTAGCGGTAGGAGTTGGCAAGATCCATCAGGTAGGTACCATATTCCGTTTTGCCAAGTTGTTCGCCAAGACGATAAAGCTGGTCGACATTAATCCAACCCTTACGCCAGGCTATTTCTTCGATACAGCTTACACGGAAACCCTGACGGTTCTGTATGGTAGCCACAAAATTGCTCGCTTCCAGCAGGCTGTCGCAGTTACCCGTATCGAGCCAGGCAAAACCACGGCCGAAGATTTCCACTTTCAGCGTACCTTCATCCAGGTAGAGGCGGTTAAGGTCGGTGATTTCATATTCGCCACGGGCAGAAGGTTTGAGAGCGGCAGCCTTGGCAGTGACAGTAGAGTCGTAGAAGTAAAGGCCGGGAACTGCATAGTTGCTCTTGGGGTGCTCAGGTTTTTCTTCGAGGGAGATAGCCTTTCCATCCGCATCAAATTCTACTACGCCGTATGCACGCGGATCCTTCACATAATAACCGAAGATACACGCTCCCTTTTCGATAGAAGCGGCACGTTTCAGCATGGCAGAGAAACCTTGACCGTAGAACATATTGTCACCCAGAATAAGGCAACCCGGTTCACCGTTCAGAAATTCGGCACCCAGCACGAAAGCCTGCGCCAAACCGTTGGGCTTCTCCTGTATCTTATAAGAAAAGGACATTCCCAGTTCTTCTCCCGTACCGAGCAATTCGCGGAACATGGGTAAGTCACGTGGAGTGGAGATAATCAGCACTTCGCGTATTCCCGCCAGCATGAGCGTGGAAAGCGGATAATAAATCATCGGTTTGTCATAAACCGGCATAATTTGCTTGGAAATAGCCTTAGACAAGGGGTAAAGACGGGTGGCGCTGCCACCGGCAAGAATAATTCCTTTCATATTTCAGTTCTTTTTTCGGTTGATACAAATATAGAATAAAATAAGAAGGAGGACCACGCCCCACGGCTCTCGTAAATCTATTCAGATTGCAAAAATAATGCAAAGCAGATGCAGTACAAAATAAATTATTTATTTTTAATGCTGATGCATTGCCTGTTTTTGCGCTGCAAATTTCAGAAAAAATTATAACATGACAAAATAATAAAGCATAAATCAGCCCGCCAGTTCTATAACTTCAAGGTCTTTGAACGTTCCGCCGTCTATGATGAAACGCACCATAGTACGCACCTTATGGAATCCGGAGATGCCTGCCGCACCCGGATTGATGTGAAGCATATCCAGCGTTTTATCATACTTCACCTTCAGGATGTGCGAGTGTCCGCTAATGAAAAGTTTAGGCGGACGCACCAGAATGCTTCCCCGGATGGAGGGGTCGTAATTGCCCGGATAACCACCGATATGCTTGATGAGCACCTCAGCGCCGTCGACAGTGAAACGGTTGATTTGCGGATAGACGGCACGGATATCCTGCCCGTCTATATTGCCATACACGGCACGAAAAGTGCGGAACGCCGCCAACTTCCGGGCCACTTCCAGCGAACCGATATCACCGGCATGCCAGATTTCATCGCACGTCTCAAAATATTGCAGATACTTTTCATCCCAATATCCGTGCGTATCGGATAATAAACCAACTTTTGTCATTTTTCTTTTGTTTATCTGTGCAAAGGTAACTATATTTGGGGAAATCTTTGTCAACTAAAGAAATTATGGAGAACAGATATTTCAAACGGGACATAAGTTGGCTGTCATTCAACTACCGCGTACTACTGGAAGCGGAAGATGACAGTCTGCCTCTGTATGAGCGAATTAACTTCATTTCTATTTACTCGTCCAACCTGGAAGAATTCTATAAAATACGTGTGGCGGACCATAAGGCGATAGCCACCGGCGCCGCACAAAGTGACGAAGAAACCGTGCAGTCGGCCATCGAACTGGTGGATGCTATCAATCTGGAAGTAAACCGCCAAATGGAAGACCGTATCCGTATTTACGAACGGAAAATACTTCCTGCACTGAAAAAGAACCATATCATCTTCTATCAGAGCCGCAACGTGGAGCCATTCCATCACGACTTTGTACGCCGTTTCTTCCGGGAAGAGATTTTCCCGTATCTCCAGCCCGTGCCCGTCTCCAAAGATAAGATAGTCTCGTTCCTGCGGGATAACCGTCTGTATCTTGCTGTACGCTTGTTTCCGAAAGGAGAGAATGGAAAAAAGGGAGAAGCTCAATACTTCGTCATGAAACAGCCGTACAGCAAAGTGCCCCGTTTCATAGAATTGCCCAAAGTCGGAGGGAACTATTATCTCATGTTTATTGAAGATATCATCAAGGCGAACATCGACACCATCTTTCCCGGCTATGAGGTGGACAGCAGCTACTCCATCAAGATTTCGCGCGATGCGGATATCCTGATAGATGATGCCGCCAACACTTCCGAAATCATCGAGCAGGTGAAGACCAAGGTGAAAAAACGCAAGATAGGAGATGTCTGCCGTTTTGTATACGACCGTGCCATGCCGCAGGATTTCCTCGATTTCCTGGTGGACGCTTTCCGCATAGACCGCCGTGAACTGGTGCCGGGCGACAAGCACCTCAACCTGGAAGACTTGCGCCATCTGCCCAACCCCAACCCGAATATACACTCCATACGGAAGCCGCAACCCATGAAGTTGACTTGCCTCAATGAGCGGGAATCCATATTCCAGTATGTGGAAAAGAAAGACTTGTTGTTGCACTACCCCTATCACTCATTCGAGCATTTCATTCATTTCCTGTACGAAGCGGTGCACGAACCTACCGTACGCGAAATTATGGTAACACAATACCGGGTTGCGGAAAACTCGGCCGTAATCAATACGCTGATAGCCGCAGCACAAAACGGAAAGAAGGTCACCGTATTTGTAGAGCTGAAAGCCCGTTTCGACGAAGAGAACAATCTCGCCACCGCCGAAATGATGAAAGCTGCGGGTATCAACATTATATATAGTATACCTAAGTTGAAAGTACACGCCAAAGTAGCCCTTGTTTTGCGCCGCAACAAAGAAGGTAAGAAACTAACCAGCTATGCTTACATCAGTACCGGAAACTTCAATGAAAAGACTGCTACGCTTTATGCTGATAGCGGTTTGTTCACCTCCAACCCTATACTTGTCAACGATCTGTATAATCTATTCCGCACCTTGCAGGGAAAGGAAAATCCGGTATTTCACCGTCTGTTGGTGGCACGCTTCAATCTGATACCGGAACTGAACCGCCTCATCGACCATGAAATAGAACTGGCCGGGAAAGGAAAAAACGGCCGGATCATCTTGAAGATGAACGCCTTGCAAGACCCCACCATGATAGACCGCCTGTATGAAGCATCGCAAGCCGGAGTCGAGATAGACCTGATTGTGCGGGGAATCTGCTGCCTGATACCAGGCCAGTCATACAGTCGTAACATCCGTGTAACACGTATTGTAGATACTTTCCTGGAACATGCCCGTATCTGGTATTTTGGCAATGGCGGCAACCCGAAACTATTCCTCGGCTCACCGGACTGGATGCGACGTAATCTGTACCGCCGTATTGAAGCCGTCACCCCTATACTGGATCCGGAATTAAAACAGGAGTTGGTTGATATGCTTTCTATCCAGCTTGCGGACAAGCGCAAAGCCTGCTTCGTGGACGAGAACCTGCGTAACTGCTGGAAATCAGCCCACCCGCAGAAAGAAAAGGTACGCTCGCAATACACGTTCTACGAACTTCTTAAATCAAAGATTGAAGATCCCGGATAAATTGAGAACTTATTTTGTAACACTTCTGTAACATGTATGACATTTCCCTGCAACACGATTTGCGTTCCTTTGCAACCAGAAATAAAATACATCATTATGGAAACTATTTATCTATGTATTGTCATCTTCCTGTTCGTCCTCGCGGTGTTCGACCTTATCGTGGGCGTCAGTAATGATGCAGTCAACTTTCTCCAATCGTCAGTCGGTGCAAAGGCTGCTTCTTTCAAAACCGTGTTGTTTATCGCCGGTATAGGCGTATTCATCGGTGCAGCGTTGTCCAACGGGATGATGGACATCGCCCGACACGGCATCTACCAGCCACAACACTTCTACTTTGCCGAAATCATGTGCATCCTGCTTGCCGTGATGCTAACGGACGTCGTGTTGCTGGATGTTTTCAACACAATGGGTATGCCGACCTCCACCACGGTATCAATGGTATTCGAACTACTGGGAGGTACTTTCGCACTGGCACTCATCAAAGTACACGGTAGTGACACACTGGGACTTGGTGATCTCATCAACACCGACAAGGCACTATCCGTCATCATGGCCATCTTCGTGTCCGTAGCCATCGCTTTCTTCTTCGGTATGCTGGTGCAATGGCTGGCACGTGTTGTGTTTACTTTCAACTACAAGAAAAAGATGAAATACAGCATTGCCATTTTCGGAGGTATCGCCGTTACATCCATCATCTACTTCATGTTGATAAAAGGTTTGAAAGACAGCTCATTCATGACTGCTGAAAACAAGCAATGGATACAAGACAATACAGCAATGCTCATCGGTATCAGTTTTGCATTCTTTACCGTGCTGATGCAGATATTACACTGGCTTAAAGTGAATGTGTTCAAAGTAGTAGTCTTGCTGGGTACTTTCGCACTGGCACTCGCCTTTGCCGGCAATGACCTGGTGAACTTCATCGGTGTACCTTTGGCCGGATATTCTTCATTCATCGATTTCACAACCAATGGAACGGGTGCCTCACCGGACGGCTTCCTGATGACTTCACTTCTCGGTCCCGCCAAGACACCCTGGTATTTCCTCTTCGGAGCAGGTGTCATCATGGTATATGCTCTCTGCACTTCAAAAAAAGCACATAATGTAATTAAGACTTCCGTAGACCTTGCCCGCCAGGACGAAGGAGAAGAAAACTTCGGAAGCACACCTATCGCCCGCACATTGGTACGCTTCAGCATGACGCTATCCAACGGGATATCCAAAACAATGCCTGAAGGCATGAAACGCTGGCTCGACACACGCTTCCGTAAGGATGAGGCCATCATTGCCGACGGTGCAGCATTCGACTTAGTACGCGCTTCGGTAAACCTCGTATTGGCCGGTCTGCTCATCGCATTAGGTACTTCACTGAAGCTGCCCCTTTCCACTACTTACGTAACTTTCATGGTTGCCATGGGTACATCGCTCGCCGACCGTGCCTGGGGACGTGATTCCGCCGTTTTCCGTATCACGGGAGTGCTGAGTGTCATCGGGGGCTGGTTCATTACCGCCGGAGCTGCATTCACCATCTGTTTCTTCGTGGCTATGGTCATTCATTTCGGAGGAACATTCGCTATCATCGCGCTGATTGGTTTGGCAATATTCTCACTAATCCGCAGCCAAGTGATGTACAAGAAGCGTAAAGCCAAAGAAAAAGGTAATGAGACAATCAAGCAATTAATGCAAAGTAGCGACAATACAGAGATTCTGGAATTATTGCGCAAACATACCCGTGAAGAATTGGTGAAGATTCTGGCATTTACAGAAGAGAATCTGGAACGTACCACGACAGCTTTCTTACATGAAAACCTTCGCGGACTGCGCCGTTCCATGGGAGCCGTGAAGTTTGAAAAGCAGCTCATCAAGCAGATGAAGCGTACAGGCACTCTTGCCATGTGTCGTCTGGATAATAATACGGTGTTGGAGAAAGGTCTCTATTATTATCAGGGCAATGACTTTGCCAGCGAACTGGTATATAGTATCGGACGCCTTTGCGAACCGTGCCTCGAACATATAGATAATAATTTCAAACCGCTGGATGCCATTCAGAAAGGAGAGTTCTCGGATGTGACGGAGGACATCGTTTACTTGCTGCAAGTATGCCGTCATAAGATGGAAAACAATGATTACGAGGATTTTGAAAATGAGCTTCGGAAAGCCAACGATCTGAACGGACAGTTATCACATTTGAAACGTGAAGAATTGCAGCGTATCCAAAGCCAGTCCGGCAGCATCAAAGTCAGCATGGTTTATCTGACAATGATACAGGAAGCCCAGAACGTTGTCACCTATACTATCAATCTGATGAAAGTAAGCCGTAAGTTCCAGGCGGAAGAATAAAAAGGTATCAGTTTCTGTACGTTTTTGATTTTTTCACCACAGAGGGCACAGAGTTTTATAATTATCTATAGAATAGAAGTATAAAACTCTGTGCCCTCTGTGTCCTCTGTGGTGGAAAATCTTATTGTAACGGAACCGGCATCTTCAACTTCACGTCCGCCCAATCCGACCATGTAGGAGAAACCATATACTGCGGTTCCTGCATCTTACCAATCAAGGCAGTAGCTTTCTTCACTTCAGCGTTGGTCTTCTCAAACAATTCACGCATTGTCAGGTCACCTTTCGCATCTTTGATGCACTTAATCAGGAAGTAAGTGTAATATCCCTGCTTCTTATCATGATAAACGCTGGAAGTCTGGTCACCGCTACTGGATGAGAAACTCAACGTATTTCCCTGCGGCAGACCCGCTTTCGGCACCACGCGCACGCCTTTCTGAGCCAGCAACGGAGCGGCACTCTTATAACCACCGCTGAAACAAGCATCGAGGAACACGTAAGCGCCCTTAATCGGATAAGTAGCCAGACGCTTATACAAGTCTCCCAAAGAAATACCCAGACGGATATTCTTACCCGTAATGTCCACCGGCAACAAATAAGGCTCTTTCGTAGCCTCATCATTATTACCATGACCGGAATAATAGAATATCAGTTCAGCTTCGGGATCAGTACTTGCCATGTTCACCAGCCAGTCAAGCTGTTCATGCATCATACCCGCCGTAGCGTTGGGCACCACTTTCAACTGCCCGTCGGGCACGCCAAACGTACGTACACAATATTCACGGAACACCATAGCGTCATTCACGGCATAAGGTACATTGATTTCGGCATTGGCACCGGTCATACTGTAATCTTCATTACCTATAATCAACGCATAGCGATGACGGTTCACAGCACCTACCGGAATATCTTTCAGCAGCTCGGTGGTAAGACCCAGAGAAACATTCTTGAGGTCTACAGCCTTACGGACAGCACCGTCAATCTTGATAGTGCTTGAGGCCGTCAGATACTCACCCACCTTTACTTTATACGCTTCGCTCAGATAAGAAGAGCGGGAATCTTCACTCACATTCACCATTACAGCAACGGAATCGCCATCGAAACGCTTGTTCACCAGGAAGCCATAGTCCAAAGTGGCCACATCACCCGGCGCAATACTGTCTATCACCATTTCCGGGGTATCCGTCGTAAATACGTTGTTCGGTAACTTGAAGTTCAGCTTCACATTGCGGGCGGTTTTAGTACCGAAGTTCTGCAAGGCAAGTGTCAGTTTACCATTCTTACCCAAAGTGATGGACGAACCTTCGGAAGCAAAGAACTGATGATCGGCTACACGCAAACGCGGCATGGCATACTCCTGAGTGTTCACAATCAATTCCGACGGGTCTGCATCAAAACCATTTGCCTCGAAAGCATAGATATTAATCTTAGCCAGTGCCGAAGGCATCTCCTTCTTCACCAGATAGCGGAAAGTGTATTGTTTGGACGTTCCGGCCGGAATGTTACCCCCATCCAATTCGCGGGGACCATCGAAGTATTCATCATATCCCTGCTGTTCGGAAAGACGGAGGCGAATATTATAAGCATCTCCCTGTCCATTGTTCGCAATCGTGAATTGAACGGCAAAACTTTCACCGGCATCTATCACCTTATTATTATTACCGTCGATAAAGCTGTCCACATGAATCACCAGCATGGCAGGTTCCACCGGTACAGGAGCTGCTTCTTGCTGCTGGGCCACTCCTTCGGTCTTCTTCAACGCTTCATTGTAAGCCAACAAACGTGAAGGGAACGATGTATAAGAAGCACCGTCTGAAACGATTTTCATCAACACTTCATATTCCGCTTTCATATCCATGTACTGATATACACCCGCCAGTCCCTGCATATACATCTTGGATGAAGGTTCTTTTTCCAGGATTTTCAGGAAGAGGTCTTTGGCATCCAGCAAATAACCGGAAGCACGCTGACGCACCAAAGCATATTCATTATCATTGGCAATAGTGGCACCATTGTTCACAATCTCCGTAGCCACATTGAAGTTGACGCGAGCCAGTCCGGTCAGCAGTTCAAAGCTATCGGGGTGAAGGGCATACAGACGTTTGTAGATGTCAAGCGCTTCCTGATTCTTGCCCTGACGTTCCAAAAGACGCGCCTTGATAGGCAACACTTTGTCGTTGTTGGGATCCACCTCAAGAATGCGGTCGATAGCGGACAACAGCTTCGGCATGTTATTCGTAGCGATATGTACATTCACCAGATTATAAAGGAAGTCGAGTGAAACGGGATACTTGGCAATAGCCTGCTCAAGAATACGCTCTTGCTCCGAATAATTCTTCTGCGACTGGTATATCATGCTCATATACACATAGCAGTCTTTCTGCTGCGTGTCTGTTCCTGTATTCAGATATTCCTGAAAATACTTCAATGCCTGCGAATACTTTTGCAGAGTATAGGCAGATACTGCCGCATAATACACCACAGAAGCATAACGGTTGTCTTTAGGCAGCAATTCACTTTGGAATATCTTCAACCGGGGCATCTCGATATAAGCCGCCGCAAAATCCAAAGCCTTGGCCGGTTGTTTCTGTTCGGAGTAGTACACTGCACCGTTCAGCAGATAAGGGTACATAGCACGCAAGCGGTTCTTGGCGCCACTCAAATACTGACCGTTATCCGGTGCTTCAACAACCTTCATGAAGTTCTCGTAACTGTCCAGCAGATAGCCGTACATACCAGTCACGTTCGTTCCTTTATCGCGCTCACTTTCAAAAAGCACATATTGCTGGTTGGCACGTTTGGAAACGGCAGCGGCGTCTTGCGCCGCTACCTTTCCCCATGCCCCCAGCACAAGAATGATTGTCAGTATAAAAAATTTATTCATGATAATTATTTTACGGGGAAAGCATTCATTATTACAAATTCCACATTAATCTTGCGGAACTCACCACCACGTTCTTTGGCAACTTCCACATGATATTCGTATTCGTTTTTGGTGTTATCCAGTGTAGTCACATTCTTTTCAATGTAATCCTTCACACCTGCCGCACGCATCAGGGCCAACTGTTCATTGGTAGTAATGCCTGAGGCTTTCGTAACCGTGATATTATCAAGATTACCGTCCTTATAGTAAGGTTCATCAGTAAATTCTCCATATTGTCCGTTATAAGCGATACGTCCGCGGATAGGACTTGCATCGGCAGAACCGGTGATGATTACCTTCACCTGTTTGCCTTCGGACAGATATTTGGCGAAGTCGCCTTCGAAAGCATTCTTGATAATCTTCATCAAAGACATGGCGGCATTGGAGCGTTCAATGTTATAACCACCTGACGGGAAGTCTTCCTTAGCCGAGAATTCCTTGTTGATAACTTCGTATTGATATCCCACTTTGTAGTTCAGGATCTTATTACCGTCAGCATCCACACCCGGAACAACCTCAGTCTTCACGTCAATCTGGGTGTTTTCCGTAATCAGCTTATCCTGCTTCTTCTCTTCGATTACGGCTTCCTTGATTTCTTTCAACTGAATTTCCTCGCGGCTTGCCTGCTGCATAATTTCCAGCGGAACAAAGTTGTCATCTGCCTCGAGAGCCGTCAACTTGGTACGACCGATATTATCATAGATATATACCTTGTTTGTAGTCTCATTGCGCACCTCTACATAAGCCAGCTCAAATTCATCCTTATCATTCAACACGTACACTGCATTATCAAATTTCAGGTTCTTGGCATCCTTAAAGTCACCGACCTCACCTGCCGGCACTTCGAGAGCGATGGCTGGTAATGCGTTGAAACCGATGTTCAGCATATTCTTGGAAGCATCATAGTCACCCACAAAAGGATTATCGATAGAGATACGATCACCTGCCAGTTCCGTTGCCACTTCCTGGGCAAACAATTGCTGTTGTTTCAGGCGTGTTTCGTCATTTACACGAATAGCATAATCTTCCAAAGACTCACCTTGCATCATTTTTACCCATTCATTCATTTTAGCATCCACTTCCTTGCCCATCAATTTGCCGAAGAAAGGATTCAGACCGTTAGCGTCCCAAAAAACAAGTTCTTTGGCACGGTTGGAAAGCATGAAAACATCATTCGTCTGTTTGTTCACAAAGAAACGGCTGGCCGTTATACCGCCCGGATTTTCATTCAGAGTTTGTTCGGGCACACTGTTCTTCAAGTTCATGATGACAATGGAATTTCCATCTTTAACCACACTGATATATTTGCCCTCCGGATGGAAAGAAGGAGAAGTCAAGGTGCCGCCTATTTTATCAAAAATATCTATCTTGTCCCATGTCTTCGTATCAAAAATAGTCAGACGCTTGTCTGTTGTCACAGCCGCCATCTGTGAAGCATCGGTGGAAAAGACTACTTCCGTCACTTCGGCAGGCATCGAAATAGATTTGCGCAATTCTTTTGTCTGGAAGTTCCAGATATCAATGTTCTTGCCGGTTCCGGCGGCAATGAAGTAATTGTTGGGACTCATTGATAAGGAAGTAGCTACGCTTTTTCCCTGAATATAAGCCTGAGGCAGATATTCCTTGGTATCATAAATAATGATTTCACCCAGAGAATTGGATACAATGAAATTACGGGCATCAGCACCATAGCACATAGCAACAGACACGATATCACCCTTTGAGGCGTTTTTCATCAACTCGGCACCTGCCAGTCCAGCCACATGGAAATCCAGATTCTTTCTGCCTTTCAGCTCTTTGCTCTTGCGCTGTTCTTTCAGTTCGAAGAGTTTTTTGTTCCGGTCACGGAAAGAGTATATGCTGACAGCCTTCTTTCCCCTCATCAACGCCAGTGAACTACCGGTCGGATTGAAAGCTACCTTATCAACATCTCTCAAATCTACAATAGGGATATCACGAATTGTCAGCAGAGAACCATCCGACAGAAAAGCCGTACAGAACGTCGTATTATCGAATGCAGTAATACGTTTAGCTGAAGAAAAGCTTCTCTTCGCCTCTACCTGAGCCATTGCCTGACTGCAAAAAAGGGCAGCCGCAAAACAAAGAGTAATACCCTTAATCGGGCGGAACCACATTTTCATTTCATCCATACCTTTCAATGTTTATAACAGTTTATATTTTTATACTATTTGCAAATATAAACATTAATTTCCTATCAAGCGGTCAACAAATTCTTGTTTTTTTTGTTTAAAGAGCCTTTTAACAGGATAAACGGGCAAAAAACAAGATTAAAAGGATGAAAAAGGCGACTATGTGGAGTAAATATTTGTCACGGATTTCCGTGACAAATATTAAGAATATTTCAATCCCAGTTTTTCGGCACGCTGCAACATAAAAGTGCGCGCAGCCTCGTATTCATTGGGGATTACGCCATCCAGAATAGCATCTTTGATAGCACTTTTCAGAGCACCCACCTGCTGGCAAGGCTCCAAATTGAAAGTCTTCATGATTTCCTCCCCACTGATAGGCGGCTGGAAATTACGAATACGGTCACGTTCCTCAAGGTCTTTCAGTTTTTGGCGCACCAGTTGGAAGTTATTCAGGAAGCGTTGCTTGCGTTCCATATTCTTAGAGGTTATGTCCGCTTCACACAATGTCATCAGATCATCAATGTCATCTCCGGCTTCAAAAAGGAGACGGCGGACGGCAGAGTCAGTCACCACATCATCGGCTATCACGATAGGCCGCATATGCAGACTCACCAGCTTCTGCACGTATTTCATCTTTTCATTCATCGGCAGTTTCATCTTACGGAAAATTTCGGGTATCATCTTCTCACCAATGAAGTTATGATTATGGAACGTCCATCCTGCCCGCGATTCCCAACGCTTAGTAGCCGGTTTCGCTATGTCGTGCAACAGGGCAGCCCAGCGCAACCAGAGGTTATCCGTCTTGCGGCTGATATTGTCCAACACTTCCAACGTATGATAAAAATTATCCTTATGTGCTCTCCCATTACGAGTTTCCACTCCTTGCAAAGCCACAAGTTCGGGGAAAATAAGTGATAACAGACCGGAACGGTCCAAGTCTATAAGGCCCTTGGAGGGCACGGGCGAAAGCAATATTTTATTGAGTTCGTCCGCTATGCGCTCCTTGGAAATGATGGAAATACGTTCCTTGTTGCGGCACAGGGATTCAAACGTGTCGTCATCAATATAAAAGTTCAGTTGAGTGGCAAAGCGTATGCAACGCATCATACGCAGAGGGTCGTCACTGAATGTAACATCCGGATCGAGAGGCGTGCGGATGGTCTTTTCTTTCAAATCTTCGATACCACCGAAGGGGTCTACTAATTCTCCGAAGCGACTTCGGTTCAGGCAGACAGCCAATGCATTGATAGTGAAATCACGGCGGTTCTGGTCATCTTCCAATGTGCCGTCTTCAACAATGGGCTTACGGGAGTCGCGTTGATAAGACTCTTTGCGTGCACCAACAAATTCCACTTCCGTTCCACGGTATTTCACTTGTGCGGTGCCAAAGTTTTTGAATACAGCCACATGTGCCCCGCATCCCAGGTGCTTGCCCAGTGCCTCGGCCATCTCTATGCCACTGCCAACTACTACAACATCAATATCCTTAGAAGGGCGTTGCAGGAAAATATCACGTACATACCCACCGACTGCATAACATTCCAGTCCCAGTTCATCTGCCGTTTCGGATATTTGCTTGAATATATCGTCACTGAAATGTTGTTTCAGTTCTTCTGCCGTCAACTCTATCATATACTATATCTTAAAAAAATGGTAATTTAGCGCTCCGCGCTAAATTAAATTACAAGCTACCAACTACAGGTAACAAGTACCTTTCGGGGTGATATGTAAGGCTTTTATCTTATAGCCCAGGACAACGCCCTGGGTAATGAATACCCCACAATCCTACGCCCTGTAATGGCAAAAGCCCATTATGTACTGTCATGCCCTTACAGGGCGCAGGAATAAAACCGCCTCAATCCCCCAGAGCGTTGCCCTGGGCTGTAAGATAAAAGGCTTTCAGCCTACGAGGCACTGGCACAACATACTATGCCGAAGGGTACTTGTCACCCGTAGTTGGTAGCTTGTCACTTAATTTAGCAGCTTCGGGCTGCAAAGATACGGATATTATTTCTAATTTTGCCCTCACTAATATAAGAACAACAATTATGAAGAAACTGATACTTCTTGCATGCCTCTGCGGCACGCTCTTCTCTTGTGAGAATGTAGAGAAAAAGGCCGGTGAAAAACTGAAAACCGCCCGTGAAGCCTTCGAACGCGGAGACTACAACGAAGCAAAGATACAAATTGACAGCATCAAGATACTCTATCCCAAGGCTTTTGAAGCCCGTCGTGAAGGTATCGGCCTGATGCAGCAAGTGGAACTGAAAGAACAGGAAAAAACACTTGTTTATCTGGATAGTCTGCTTCAAAAGAAGCAGGCAGAAGTGGATGCCATAAAAGGGAAATTCACTTTTGAGAAAGATGCCGAATACCAGAAAATCGGCAATTACCTGCATCCTTCACAAGTGGTGGAGAAGAACCTGCACCGCTCCTTCCTCCGCTTCCAAGTGAACGAGGCAGGACAGATGACCATGACTTCTATTTATTGCGGTCCGTCCAATATTCATCATATCAGCGTGAAAGTAGTTGCTCCCGATGGCAGCTTTGCTGAAACACCTGCTTCCAAAGACAGTTACGAAACCACCGATTTAGGCGAGAAGATCGAAAAAGCGGATTATAAGTTGGGAGAAGACGGCAACGTTATCGGATTTCTCTATTTAAATAAGGATAAGAACATCAAAGTAAACTATCAGGGCGAACGCCCCTATTCTACCACTATGAGTCCGGCAGACCGCCAGGCAGTAGCCAGCGTTTACGAATTGGCGCAATTGCTGTCATCCATCACCCAGATTAAAAAAGAGATGGAAGAAGCCAACCTGAAAATAGAATTTGTGAAACGGAAGATGCAGGAAAGAGGAACCCCAAAAGAGGAAGCACAAGAAAAATAAACGCCGAAAAGCACAAGGTAAAAGCATAGAATACCCTTCACTTATGTATTCGTTCCACATCCTCTCTATATACAAAGAAATCCCTCATCATGCAATGAGGGATTTCTCTATTCTTAATATTAAAACATCACCACTGTAACTGCGGCAAGAATCTGCTCAGGCAAGTGCGCAATGCACTCAATGTAATGGGTTTCACCAATACTTCCGAAGCTCCGGCAGCCATTGCATTTTCGCGGTCGGCCGTAAAAGCGTAGGCGGTCTGCATGATGATGGGGAGTTCTGTCTCCTCTTCACGGATGATCTTCGTTGCTTCCAGACCATTCATGATAGGCATCTTGATATCCATAAGGATAGCTGCTGTTTTTCCACGGTTTTCTTTGAACAGACCAACCATCTCTTCACCGTTCTTTGCCCATAATATCTCGCACTTCTTACCGATAATAGCTTTTATCAACTTAAAGTTACTATCATCGTCTTCCGCTACAAGTATGAGCGGACGGTAATCTTCTGATAAATTCACTGTTTCCATGACCAAGGTATTTTGTTTAATGAGGCAAAGATATAAAAAATAATATAAATATATCTTCTTTAGAGAAGATAAGCTGCATCTCGCATAACTTTTTCATGCAAGCATAAAAGTTTCGCACTCAATTTGCATTACCTTTAGATAGATAAGCTACACCTCAACATAAAAAATGAACGAGTTCATTTTATTCTGTCCTCGGTTTGCATTACCTTTGCGCCTCAATTAAAAAATAGAGTATGATTTCAATAGACGGACTGGCCGTAGAATTCGGCGGCACCACCTTATTCAGTGACATTTCCTTCGTTATTAATGAAAAAGACCGCATCGCCCTGATGGGAAAGAACGGAGCGGGTAAAAGTACCTTGCTGAAAATATTGGCAGGAGCGCGCCAACCCACCCGTGGCAAAATATCGGCACCCAAAGACAGCGTCATCGCTTACCTGCCCCAGCACTTGATGACGGAAGACGGACGAACCGTATTCCAGGAAACCGCCCAGGCTTTCGCCCATCTGCATGAAATGGAAGCGGAAATAGAACGCCTCAACAAAGAGCTGGAAACGCGTACCGACTACGAAAGTGACAGTTATATGGAACTGATTGAAAAGGTTTCCGCCCTAAGCGAGAAGTTTTACTCCATCGACTCTACCAACTACGAAGAAGATGTGGAAAAAGCTCTCCTCGGACTCGGTTTCTCGCGTGAGGACTTCAACCGCCAGACAAGCGACTTCAGCGGAGGATGGCGCATGCGTATCGAATTGGCTAAACTTCTTCTCCAGAAGCCGGACGTATTGCTGCTGGATGAGCCGACCAACCACCTCGACATCGAAAGTATCCAATGGCTGGAAGATTTCCTTATCAATAATGGCAAAGCTGTAATCGTCATCAGCCACGACCGCAAATTCGTGGACAATATCACCACCCGCACCATTGAGGTAACAATGGGACGTATCTACGATTATAAGGTGAACTATTCCAAATATCTGGAACTCCGCAAAGAACGCCGCGAACAGCAGCAGAAGGCTTACGACGAGCAGCAGAAATTCATTGCCGACACCAAAGAGTTCATCGAACGTTTCAAAGGCACATACTCCAAGACCCTGCAAGTGCAGAGCCGGGTAAAAATGCTGGAGAAACTGGTATTACTGGAAGTAGACGAAGAAGATTCTTCAGCGCTGCGCCTGAAATTTCCACCGTCACCACGTTCAGGAAACTACCCCGTCATCATGGAAGGAGTAGGAAAAACATACGGTGACCATGTGGTGTTCAAAAACGCCACGCTGACTGTGGAACGAGGCGATAAATTGGCCTTTGTCGGCAAAAACGGCGAAGGTAAGTCTACTTTAGTGAAGTGCATCATGAAAGAGATTGAGCACGAAGGCACACTGACCCTCGGACACAACGTACAAATCGGCTACTTTGCCCAAAATCAAGCTTCCCTGCTGGATGAAAATCTGACCGTATTCCAAACGATTGACGACGTGGCAAAAGGCGAGATACGTAATAAAATACGCGACTTGCTGGGTGCATTCATGTTCGGCGGTCCCGAAGAATCCATGAAGAAAGTGAAAGTGTTATCCGGTGGAGAGCGTACCCGGCTTGCCATGATTAAGCTGCTGCTGGAACCGGTGAACTTGCTGATATTGGATGAGCCTACAAATCACCTCGATATGAAAACGAAGGATATTCTGAAACAAGCCCTTTTGGATTTTGACGGAACATTGATAGTAGTAAGCCATGACCGTGACTTTCTGGATGGACTGGTCACAAAGGTTTATGAATTCGGCAACAAACAGGTCAAAGAACACTTGAGCGGCATCTACGAATTCCTGGAAAAGAAGAAAATGGAGTCACTCCGCGAACTGGAGAGGTAAACGTTCCTTAACAGGACTTCTGCAACTTTTCCACCGTCATATTGTTTCACTTTTATAAACCTCTAACTACGAGAATAATGAAACAATATGACGCTATAATAATAGGCTTCGGTAAAGGCGGAAAATTGCTGGCAACCGAACTCGCCAACCGTAACTGGAAAGTGGCGGTTATTGAACGTTCCCCTGAAATGTACGGCGGAACTTGCATCAATGCAGGATGTATCCCTACCAAAACCATGATAACCGAATCGGAATTTGCCGAACGTGTGTATCAGAATGACTATAACAAACAATCCAAGCTATATGCCCTTGCTCTGAAACGTAAGGATAAATTAGTTACCTTCTTACGGGAAAAGAACGTTGAGAATCTGACAAGAAATCCCAACATCACCCTATACGACGGAACTGCATCCTTCACCTGCCCCGACACGGTAAAAGTGATTCCTTCACCCGAAAAAGAGGAAGCAGCTTTTGAATTATCAGCTAAGGAGATATTCATCAATACCGGCTCTACGCCCATCCTGCCTGCCATTGATGGGTTGAAGAACAACCGGTATGTGTACACCAGCGAAACGCTGCTGCATGCCGATATCCTTCCCCACCACCTGCTGATTATAGGAAGCGGAGCCATCGGACTTGAATTTGCAACCATGTATGCCGGATTCGGCAGCAAAGTCACCATTCTGGAAGCCGGTAAACGTTTCCTTCCGAAAGCGGACCGGGAAATTGCCGAATATATACTGGAAAGCCTCAAAAGAAAAAACATAGAAGTGCGCCTGAACGCCCGTATACAGTCTCTTCATGACACAACGGACGGCATCACCGCCGCCTATACGGATGCTTCGGACGGTACACCCTATTTCCTGGAAGGTGATGCCCTGCTGGTAGCCACAGGACGTAAGCCAATGATAGAAAACCTCAATCTGGAAAAGACAGGTATACAAGTCAATGCGCAAGGGGCGATTGTAGTCGATGAGCAACTACGCACCTCCGTGCCGCACATCTGGGCTTTGGGAGACGTCAAAGGCGGAGAAATGTACGATTATCTTTCTATTGATGACTTCCGCATTATCCGGGACACTTTGTTCGGAAAAAAAGAACGCAGCACAGAAGACCGGTATCCGGTACCTTATGCCATCTTCACCGATCCGCCGATGGCGCACATCGGACTGACCGAAGAAGAAGCTATGAAACGGGGGTATCCTATTAAGGTATCACGCCTCCCGGCATCAGCCATCCCGCGTGCACGTACCTTACAAAATATGGACGGAATGTTGAAAGCCATCGTGAATACCGATACGGAAAAGATTATAGGTTGCTCCCTCTTCTGCACCGATGCTCCGGAACTCATCAACCTGGTGGCATTTGCCATGAAAACCGGACAGAAATCTTCTGCTCTGCGTAACTTTATATTCACTCACCCTAGCATGAGTGAAGGTTTAAATGGATTATTCAAGGCTTTTTAATAACTTGTATTTGGTAATTAAGCGGTTAACGACTATCTTTGTCCACAATTTAAAAAGGAGGAATGAAGAATAAACGGTACATCACATATTTTCTGATATTCATCAGCATGGTCATGCTGGTGGTACCTGTTATTCCTCACCACCATCACAGCAACGGGTTGATATGCATGAAGAATGATATCACCCCCAGTTGTTGCGGACAACAACACGCCCCGGAAAATGAGCATTGCTGCTGCGACACGGGATGCGTCACCACACATTTCTTCCAACAAACTCCCACTTCGGACAACGGATGGTCGCATCCGGACTTTCCGTTAGTGATTACTTTATTCTCCGAACCACTTCTAAGGCTACTCATTCTACCCGAAGAAAACGGGCAAAGACAGGAGTGCATATACCATGAGTCACTTCATGGCACGTATCTCACACGTGCCACAGGTCTTCGCGCACCTCCGTCTGTTCTTGCTTAATCAGAAGTCTGCAATTTTGTTGCAGGCCTCATTTTCTATTTTTGTACCCAATTAAAAGCAAGAACAAAATATACCATCATGAAGAAATTTATTTTTATGGGAGTCATAGGACTGTTCCTATTGGGCTCCTGCAACAGCAAGTCCGGTGACGGACATGAAGGCCATAATCACGAAACAGAAAAACACGATCACAAAGGTTGTGACCATGATCACGAACATGAGGGAGAAGAACATAACCATGAAGGAGAAGATCATGACCACGCAGGTCACGACCACGGCGGAGAAGCTGCAGGCGGACATAATGATGAAATCATTCTACCTCCTGCCAAAGCGCAAGCTGCCGGTGTGAAATCCAGCGTTATCGAACCGGGAATATTCCATCAGGTCATTAAAACCAGTGGTCAGGTAATGGCTGCACAAGGAGACGAAAGCGTTGCCGTGGCTACAGTGGCGGGTGTTGTTTCTTTCCGTGGAAAGGTGATTGAAGGCATGAGTGTGAGCAAAGGCACGCCGCTGGTGACTTTGTCTTCCAAGAATATGGCAGACGGTGATCCTGTAGAACGTGTACGCATCGCCTACGAAGTATCCAAGAAAGAATACGAACGTATGAAAGCCCTTGTCGGAAATAAGATTGTATCCGAAAAAGACTTCGCACAAGCTGAACAGGCGTATGAAAACGCACGCATCAGTTACGAGGCCGTAGCCAAAAACAACTCGGCAAACGGGCAGGCTGTGACTTCTCCCATCAATGGATATGTAAAAAGCCTGTTAGTGAAAGAGGGAGATTACGTGGCCGTAGGACAACCGCTGGTCAGCATTACACAAAATCGCAAATTGTTCCTGCGCGCCGATGTTTCAGAGAAATATTATCAATATCTGCGCACCATTGGTTCGGCCAACTTCTGCACTCCTTATAATAATAAGGTGTACACACTGAAAGACTTGGACGGACGTCTCCTCTCCTATGGCAAAGCCTCAGGTGGAGATGGCGGATATTATGTGCCTGTTACTTTCGAATTCGACAACAAAGGTGATATCGTTCCCGGCTCATTCGTAGAAATCTTCCTGCTGTCTTCACCCATAGAAAACGTGATTTCCCTGCCCCACTCGGCACTTACTGAAGAGCAAGGCAGTTTCTTTGTCTATCTGCAACTGGATGAAGAGGGTTATAAAAAGCAACTCGTCACGCTGGGAGCCGACAACGGCGAAAATGTACAGATACTTTCAGGTGTGAAAGCCGGAGACCGTGTGGTAACCCAAGGAGCTTATCAAGTGAAATTAGCAAGTGCCACGAATGCTATTCCGGCACACAGTCACGAACACTAAACTTATTTACTATTTGACAAGTTACTATTTACTATTTGGCTGTGCAATGCGTGAAGCTGATGATAAGAATAGTAAATGTCAAATGGTAAAAGACAAGGTGTATCAAATAGTAAATAGTAAAATAGTAAATATATCATCGTGTTAAACAAGATTATACATTTCTCACTCCACAACCGCATCCTGGTGCTTGTAGCGTCGGTGCTGTTGCTGATAGGCGGAACTTATACCGCCATGCACACGGAAGTGGACGTATTTCCCGACCTCAACGCACCGACAGTCGTCATCATGACAGAAGCGAACGGCATGGCGGCAGAGGAAGTGGAACAACTCGTCACGTTTCCCGTAGAAACGGCTGTAAACGGTGCGACAGGTGTACGCCGCGTACGTTCTTCCTCTACCAATGGTTTCTCCGTAGTTTGGGTAGAATTTGATTGGGATACGGATATTTATCTGGCACGGCAGATTGTCAGCGAGAAGTTGGCTGTTGTAAGCGAAAGTCTGCCCAGCGGAGTAGGTAAACCGACTCTGGGCCCGCAATCATCCATCTTGGGTGAAATGCTGATTATCGGTCTGACAGCCGATTCCACTTCCATGCTCGACCTGCGCACGATAGCCGACTGGACTATCCGTCCGCGATTGCTCTCTACAGGCGGCGTGGCACAGGTGGCAGTATTGGGCGGCGATATTAAAGAATATCAGATACAACTGGATCCCGAACGGATGCGCCATTACAGTGTTACGCTAAACGAAATCATGAACGTAACACGCGAAATGAACCTGAATGCGAATGGCGGCGTACTGTATGAATACGGTAACGAATACATCGTGCGCGGGGTACTTTCTACCGACCGTGTAGACCAACTGGCACGTGCCGTAGTACGTGGTGGAACTACCTCCGGCAGCGCTCCTATCCTGCTGGAAGACATTGCCGACGTACATATCGGCGCCAAATTGCCGAAACTGGGCACGGCATCGGAACGAGGCAAGGCAGCTGTATTATTGACTGTTACCAAACAACCGTCTACCAGCACCCTGGACCTAACAGAGAAACTGGAGGCTTCCTTAAAAGACTTACAGAAGAACCTGCCGGCGGATGTAAAGGTCAGCACAGACATCTTCCGCCAAAGCCGTTTTATCGAAAGTTCTATCGGAAACGTACAGAAATCATTGTTTGAAGGGGGCATCTTCGTAGTAATTGTACTGTTCCTGTTCCTTGCCAATGTACGTACAACGGTGATTTCACTGGTGACGCTACCGCTTTCACTGATTACTTCATTAGTGGCACTGCATTATATGGGCTTCACCATCAATACCATGAGTCTCGGTGGCCTGGCCATCGCCATCGGTTCGCTGGTGGATGATGCCATTGTGGACGTGGAGAACGTGTATAAACGACTGCACGAGAATAAGCTGAAACCTGTGGAAGAACGGCTCTCAATACTGGAAGTAGTGTTCAATGCATCCAAGGAAGTGCGTATGCCTATTCTGAACTCCACGCTGATTATCGTGGTGAGTTTCGTACCTTTATTCTTCCTTACCGGTATGGAAGGACGTATGCTGGTGCCACTGGGTATTGCGTTCATCGTAGCATTAGCGGCCTCTACGGTAGTAGCATTGACAGTGACACCGGTGCTTTGTTCCTATCTTTTGGGGAAAGACAAAAAGAAAGAAAGCAGCGACTCTTTCGTGGCACGCAAGATGAAACTGTGGTACGGCTCTGCACTGGCTTTCGTTCTTGGACATAAGAAAATCGTATTGGGGAGCACCATCGGCCTATTCGTGGTAGCCCTCGTATGTTTCTTCACTTTGGGACGTTCATTCCTGCCGCCGTTCAACGAAGGTTCATTCACCATTAACATCTCTTCTCTACCGGGCATCTCTCTGGAAGAAAGCGACAAAATGGGACATCGTGCCGAAGAATTATTGCTCAGTATACCTGAAATACAGACCGTAGCCCGCAAAACGGGACGCGCCGAACTGGACGAGCATGCGCTCGGAGTGAATGTGTCGGAAATAGAAGCGCCCTTCGAGTTGAAGGACCGCTCACGCAGCGAACTGGTTGCTGACGTACGCGAGAAGTTAGGAACAATTGTAGGAGCTAATATCGAAATAGGACAACCTATCAGCCACCGTATAGATGCTATGCTTAGTGGTACAAAAGCTAACATCGCCATCAAGCTGTTCGGTGATGATCTGAACCGTATGTTCACTTTGGGCAACGAAATCAAAGGAGCTATCCAAGACATTCCGGGCATTGCCGACCTGAATGTGGAGCAGCAGATAGAGCGTCCCCAGCTTATCATCTCGCCCAAACGAGAAATGCTGGCGAAATTCGGTATTTCATTGCCTGAATTCTCCGAGTTCGTCAATGTTTGTCTGGCGGGTGAAACTGTTTCGCAAGTATATGAGAAAGGTAAAAGTTTCGACCTCACTGTACGTGTACGTGACGACCTGCGTGACGAAATGGAGAAGATCCGCAACCTGATGATAGATACCAGCGACGGCAAGAAGATTCCATTGAACTACATTGCAGAAGTACGTTCGGCAATGGGTCCGAACACCATCAGCCGCGAGAATGTGAAACGGAAGATCGTTATCTCTGCCAATGTTGCCGACCGCGACTTACGCAGTGTGGTGAATGATATTCAGGCACGGGTAGATAAAGATATCAAGCTGCCGGAGGGATATCACCTCGAATATGGCGGTCAGTTTGAAAGCGAGCAAGCGGCAAGCCGCACACTGTTGCTGACATCACTGATGAGTATCGTGGTTATCTTCCTCTTGCTTTACAGTGAATTCCGCAGTGTGAAGGAAAGTGCGATTATACTTATCAACCTGCCGTTGGCACTGATTGGTGGTGTGTTTGCCCTGTTCATGACGACGGGTGAGGTCAGTATTCCGGCTATTATCGGTTTCATCTCGTTGTTCGGTATCGCCACACGAAACGGTATGTTGCTCATCAGCCACTACAACCACTTGCAACGAGAAGAAGGAATAGGAGTATATGATAGTGTTATACGCGGCTCAATGGACCGGTTGAATCCGATTTTAATGACAGCACTGTCTTCTGCACTGGCACTTATTCCGCTGGCATTGGGAGGCGATTTGCCAGGTAATGAAATTCAGAGCCCGATGGCAAAAGTTATTCTCGGAGGTCTTTTAACTTCCACGTTCCTGAACGGTTTCATCATTCCGATTGTTTACCTGATGATGCACCGGAGGAAAGAAGTTAAATGATAATTTAATGAAGAATGAAAAATGATGAATGAAGAATTTGGCTGCGCTATGCAAGCATGCCGCAAGGTAATTCTTCATTCTTCATTCTTAGTTCTTCATTTCGATAAATTATCATTTATATAACCATTAACAATATCAAATATGAAACGTTTTTTTATAGTCAATATTTTCATTTTCCTTCTATATGGAGGAGCAAGTGCCCAATCAGTCGGCATAGACGAAGTACTGCGCCGCATAGAAGCGAACAATAAGGAGTTGCAAGCCAATGCCCAACTCATCACTTCGCAGAAGTTGGAGAACAAGTCGGGGAATAATCTTCCCGACCCGACCCTTTCTTATTCCCACCTGTGGGGAGCAAAGGATAAGAACGAGACTATCGGTGAGCTCGTTGTTTCACAAAGTTTCGACTTCCCCACCCTCTACGCCACACGTGGACAAGTGAATCGTTTTAAAACCGGTGCTCTCGATGCACAATCCACCGCTTTTCGCCAGCAACTGTTGCTGCAAGCCAAAGAGGTATGTCTCGACATTCTTATGCTGCAACAGCAACAAAAGTTACTGGATGAGCGTCTGAAACAGGCCGAAGAACTTTCCGTCTATTATAAGAAACGTCTGGAAACAGGAGATGCCAACGTTCTGGAAACCAACAAAATCAACCTGGAATTACTGAACGTTCGTACAGAGGCACGGACCAACCGTACCACACTGGAGAATAAATGGCAGGAACTGACAGCGCTGAACAGCAACCAGCCGTTACAAATTTCGTCTCTCGGTGAATATCCGTTGTACCCGTTGCCGACAGATTACGAACAGTTACGTGAAGAAGTGATTGCTTCAGATGCCGCCTTATGGTCATTGAACAATGAAAGCGCCGCCGCCCGCAAACAAATCTCTGTCAGCAAACAAGGCTGGTTACCTAAATTGGAATTGGGTTACCGTCGCAATACAGAATCGGGCACCCCGTTCAACGGTGTTGTAGTCGGTTTTTCTTTCCCAATATTCGAGAATAGAAACAAGGTGAAGATAGCGAAAGCACAATCCATGAATATCGACTACCAGAAAGAAAACGCAACCTTGCAGGCAGAATCTTCATTGACACAGCTTTATCGTGAAGCCCAATCATTACAGGCTTCCATGCAGGAATATCAGGAAGCGTTCAGTTCGCAACAAGACCTCGCATTGCTGAAACAAGCCCTCACCGGCGGACAAATCAGCGTGATAGAGTATTTCGTGGAAGTCTCCGTGATTTATCAAAGCAAACAGAATCTGCTGCAACTGGAGAACCAGTATCAGAAGGTGATGGCACAGATATATAAGAGTAAATTATAAAGATTATATACAATAGCAAAAGAGGGTTTGAAAAATTCAAACCCTCTTTTGCTATCTATCACAACTTCGTAACCTTCCCCATAAAGAGAATCGCCCCTGTGCTCTTCTCCTTTATCATGAAAGCAAAAGGAGAGTCTACATAGAAAGGTATGGTGACGGGGAGTCCAGCAGAATCAAGCATTCCTCCTACGGTAACCGCTGCGGCTTCAGTACCTTCTTCATCTACATTTATATAAGTGAACTGCTGCAAAATTCCAACGTACAATTCAGCCGCAGACATTTTGGAGAAATCAGCCTTATTACCGTCAAAGGCATCCTTCATCCCCATAGCAATCATATCATCTATAAGCGTCTTATCATACTCCACTCTGAAACGGGGAAGTTTAACCTGCAACTGTTTGCCAGCCATGTTACTGTTCCATTCTTTCCAGTTCTCAGAAGTCAGTTCAGACAAACTCTCATCCAACGTTTTACCTCCTGACGGCAATAATATCACCATGCTGAAAGCCTCATTCCCATAAGGTAATTCTGCGATGGAGAATGTTGAATTCTTAGTATAGTTAAACATTTCAGTCTGATTCATCATGTTCACTTTCTGCTGCGTACCGTCAGAATTGGTAAAGTTCTCCTGCCGGGTAGCCGACTTCTCAAACTGGCTTGCCCAGATACCTTTGAAGTAGAGTGCATTGAGCAAATACATACGCGCATTCGCAGGTATTACTTTAATTACTTCCTTTATACAATCATTCGTCTGCTCGGCACACCACCGGTTTATCACATCTTTCGCCGTGGGAGATGTAAAGTCAAGTTCCTGTACCTGCGCATCATACATCTGCTTATTCACGTTGACAAAAGAATCGTAAACCTTAAAACCTTGCTTTACCCAAATGGAGTTGGCTATTCCCAATTGGGTAGTGTTGTCCAAATCCAGCAAAGCAGTGGTCAGTTTCTGATTATAATTATTCAGATCATCAAGAGAGAAAGAGGAAGCGGGAAATCCCAGCACGTCCTGCATTTCAGTAAGCGTATTGCCCGAAGCTCCGTTAGTAATCATGGACAAACAGAGCGAAGCGCTTAACGGAGAGACAAAAACGTTCGGTTTCTCATCTTCCGTGTTGCATACCTGACTAAAGAAACGGAATGCAAAGTCGGTATTTGCATCCAGCAGACTTTGTTCCACACGGGTTAATGAGATGTCTTTACGTGGTTTAGGCTCCGGTTTGGAAGGATTTTCATCATTCTGACAAGCTGCGAGGATACTGAGTAGGCTTAAAGCAGCGATGGTTTTCTTTAGCATAAGCGATAGTATTAGTTTCTATTAAGTTATTCTGTTAGAATAAATGCATAAATTGATGAAATACTGCATCATATAATAAATAAAATATAAATCTTTCCTATCTTTGCCCCGGTTTTGTTGGAAGACACCTCCCGGTGTACTCCATGAAAAGGGAATTGGGTGTAACTCCCAAACAGTCCCGCTGCTGTGAACTCATATTAAAGAATTTGCCAATCACCTGTGCCACTGCCGGTATTCGTACGGTGGGAAGGCGGCAAATCCGGAGTAAGTCAGAAGACCTGCAAGACCTGTCATTCCTTATGCCTTCGAGGAAAGGGCATGAGATGCATATATTTTTATAGTTTTTCTGTTTATGATAAAGGATAATCCATACCGGTATATCCGGTTACGGCTTTGTTTGTATTGTCTTGTATGCTGTTTTTGTGCCAACTTGCAGGCACAGCAGACGGGAGATTCCATCACGGGGAAGGTGCATGCCATTCCTGAGGTGGGGATAAAAGGCAGACGCGTACCACAAAGAATATCCGTAGCATCGCCTATACAAGTCTTTGGAAAAAGTGAACTGGAGAATCTCGGCCTTCAAAATATGGCTGATGCAGTCCGCCGTTTTGCCGGAGCGAATGTCAGAGATTACGGAGGAATTGGCGGTTTAAAGACTGTTTCGGTTCGAAGCCTGGGAGCTACCCACACAGCAGTGTCCTATGACGGGGTAGCGGTCAGCAATTGTCAGGCAGGACAAATAGATATCGGACGTTTCTCGCTGGATGATATCGACATGCTTTCTTTATCCATAGGACAAGATGAAGATCTTCTGCAATCCGCACGCTTATTCGCCTCGGCAGGTGTACTTTCCATTTATGGTAAGAATCCACTGGAAGATACTGATAAGCCATACACTTTCAAAGGCCAGGTCAAAGGCGGTTCTTTCGGATTTATCAATCCTTCCGTCACTTGGGCGCAACGTATTGCTCCACGTACCACTTACAGCGTAAATGGGAATTACCAAAGGGCGGATGGGAACTATCCCTTTACACTCGTCAACGGTAAATACATCACCGAAGAAAAACGACGGAACTCTGATATACAATCATGGCATGCGGAGGGCAATCTCTACCATACGATGAAGGATAGCAGCCAACTACAAGTCAAAGCATACTATTTTGATTCCGAGCGAGGCCTGCCCGGATCTATCATCCTATATAATAACAGTTCCAATGAACGGTTGTGGGACAAGAATTTCTTCGTACAAGCGCAATACCGCAAGGACTTCAGCCATGTATGGGCACTGCTGGCACAAGCCAAATATAACTATTCATGGAATAAATATGAAGATACGGATGTGAAATATCAGGATGGAAAGCAGACGGATATAAACAAACAGCAGGAATATTATCTCTCGGGCACCCTGCAATGGCAACCTGTCCGTTCTTTCACTGCCTCATGGGCAAACGATTTAATCCTGAACACCCTTGACAGCAATATGCCCGACAGTCCGCTTCCGATTAGATACTCATGGCTTTCGGCACTGAATCTGAGCTATCAATGGCAAGGACTGACCGCTACCGGAACATTGGTACATACCCTCATCACCGAAGAAGTGGAGAAGGGGAACCGTCCCGACAACCGTCATCGCCTCTGTCCTACAATATCATTACTTTACCGTCCGTGGAAAGAACAGAGCCTCTTCCTGCGAATGATGTATAAAAGTACTTTCCGCGTTCCCACTTTCAACGACCTTTACTATCAACGCATAGGAAACACTAACTTACGTCCCGAAAAGGCGCAGGAGTTCAACCTGGGAATCACCTGGAGCGGTTCGCCTTTTTCCTTTACCGACTATGTGGCTCTGACCATAGACGGATATTACAATAAAGTGGATGACAAAATCGTATCTTTACCCACTACTTACGTGTGGAAAATGCTGAACTATGGTAAAGTAGACATCACAGGTGCAGACGTGACATTACGTACCGCCATCCCACTCAACCGCCGTATTTCATTAACCCTTACAGGTAGCTATACTTATCAGAAAGCAATAGATGTAACCTCGAAAGAAGACAAAAATTACAAGGACCAGATACCTTATACGCCCGTGCACAGCGGCAATGCCTCCCTGTCCGTTGAAACACCCTGGGTTAACTTAGCCTATACCGCCACCGGAGTGAGCGAGCGTTACTACTTGCCACAAAACATCAGAGAGAACCGCATTGACGGTTATGTGGAACATGCCCTTACCGCCTCCCGCACTTTCAGCCTCGGTAGCTGTAAACTGCGCCTGCAAGCGGAACTCATCAACCTGACTGACGAACAATATGACATCATAAAATATTACCCTATGCCCGGACGCTCATTCAGGCTGACGGGCAGTATTAAATTCTAACTAAAACCAAAAATAAAATGAAAGTAAGAAGTTTATTATGGAGCGCACTCTGCATGTTAGCGCTTTCAGTAACGTTCTCCTCTTGTAGTGATGACGACGACGACCCGTGGGACGATAACGGAAGTACCGTAGAATTGCCGCAACGGCGGGCATTTATTCTGAATGAAGGAATGTCCAAAGCAAATAATGCCGGCATTGCCTTCTACGCTCCTAACAAGGATGCCAAAGATAGTCAGAACAATTTCATTTCAAATATTTACCTCAAGCAGAACAATAAAAATTTAGGGGATACCGGGCAGGATATCATCGAGCATGAAGATAAGATTTATGTCATACTCTCAGGCTCTAAAGTACTGCTCAGACTGAATGCTGCCGGCGTGGAAGAAGCCCGGCTTTCCTTCACGGAAGAAGACGGAGACCCGCGATATATGGAAGCGGAAGATAATAAAATCTATGTAACGTTATATAGCGGAAAGGTAGCTCGTATAGATGCTAATACATTGAAAATAGAAGCATACGTGACAGTAGGCAAAAATCCGGAACAAATAGTAGAAGAAAATGGTAAACTTTATGTAGCTAATTCAGGTTGGGGAGAGGGAACCACCGTATCCGTCATCGATATAGCGACATTTACTAAGGACAAAGAAATAGAAGTAGCACTTAACCCCTATTTATTACTTGAGGCAAACGATGAAGTATACTTGATTTCCTGGGGAATTTCCTGGACAACACCAGCAGTTCCTTACGCTTTCCAACGCATCAAAAGCGACGGCACAGTCGAGAATATCAGTGTTGCCACACACTTTGCCGAGCATGATGACATCATTTATCTGGCAAATTCCACTGTAACAGACTGGGAAACCTATGCAGGTACAAACAGCTTTTTCAGCTATAACACCAAGACTCACGCACTCAATAATGCTACATTTATGAAAGACATGCCTCAGGAGCTGGGTACTACAGCAATCCGAGGTATCAGCATTGATGATAAGACGGGCGATATTTATATCTATACTTACGGTACCGGAGTTACTAATGGCGATGTTTACCGTTTCAAGAATAACGGAACATTTATCGAAAAGTTTGACTGCGGTGGTATATTCCCCAGCAAAATAGTCTTCTTGTAATGAAACAAATTTCTCTCTTTATAGCCCTTTGTACTGCCGTGTTACTTCTCTCCGCCTGCAGCGGAAGAAGTAACACGGCTTCTATCTCTACGCAAGGCGACACCATCCCTCTGCGCTACTCCGAAAATCTTTCTATCATAGACAACGGAGACTACACCCTTGCACAACTACGCAATCCCTGGGATACCGCCAAAGTTCTGCATACTTATATATTAGTAGACAAAAACCAGCCCCTCCCCGACGGACTGCCCGCAGGAACCGTGGTGCGCACTCCGTTAAACAAAGCCATAATCTACTCCTCCGTGCATTGCAGCCTGTTGAAGAATCTCAATGCATTGAGCAGTATAACCGGTGTCTGCGACCTGAAATACATTAAAATGCCGGAAATAGAAGAAGGCTGCCGCAACGGTTCGATTACAGATGTAGGTGATGGCATGAACCCCAATATCGAGAAAATCATAGACCTGCACCCGGATGCCATACTTCTCTCCCCTTTCGAGAACAGCGGCGGTTACGGAAGGGTAGAGAAACTGAATGTCCCCATCATAGAATGTGCCGATTACATGGAAACATCTGCATTGGGACGTGCCGAATGGATGCGTTTCTACGGCCTGTTATTCGGCAAGCAGCAGGAATCCGACAGTCTGTTCGCATCTGTGGAACGGAATTATAATGAACTAAAGGCTTTAGTAGCACCCATTTCATACGCCCCCTCGGTGATGTGTGATTTAAAGACAAGCTCCACCTGGTATACTCCGGGCGGCAACAGCACCATCGCCAAGCTATATGCCGATGCGGGCGCCAATTACATTTTCCAAGAAGATACACATAGCGGCTCGCTTCCCTATCCCTTCGAGGTCATCTTTGAGAAAGGGCAGCAAGCGAACTGTTGGTTGATACGCTACAACCAACCCACAGACAAGACCTACAGCGAACTGGAAAAAGAGTTTGCACCTTACGCCGGTTTCCGTGCCTTCAAGGAACGGAATATCTACGGATGCAACACCAACCGGGTACCCTTCTACGAAGAAACGCCCTTCCAACCGGACTGGCTACTGAAAGATTTAATAAAAATCTTCCATCCTTCAATGCTGGAAGGATATGAGTTGAAATATTATAGTAAATTAGCGGACTAAAACTGAATGATTTGAAAGGCAAAGGATATATATATGGCATAGTGCTGTCGGTTCTCATCCTCCTATTGATGACCGCCAATCTTTGGTTGGGTTCGATCAGCATTCCTGCCGGAGCGGTATGGGATATTCTGTCGGGCAATGAAGTAGAGAAAGCCAGTTGGAGTTTCATTATTTGGGAGTCGCGCCTGCCGCAAGCCGTCACAGCACTGCTATGTGGCGCGGCATTGGCGGCATCGGGACTGATGCTGCAAACCGCTTTCAATAATCCGCTGGCAGGTCCGTCCATTTTAGGAATCAACTCAGGAGCAAGCCTGGGCGTGGCACTCGTGATGCTGGCAGGCGGTGGAAGCATTGCGACAGGTATATTCACCCTGTCCGGTTTCTTCTCGGTGATACTGGGAGCTTTCATCGGGTCGATGGTGGTAATGGGACTTATCCTTTTCTTCTCCACGCTGATTAAAAGCAACATCATGCTGCTGATTACGGGTATCATGATCGGCTATATCACTTCTTCCGCCATTTCATTGCTCAACTTCTTCGCAACGGCCGAAGGGGTACATTCTTACATGATATGGGGCATGGGTAACTTCGGCGGCGTATCATTGCAACAACTGCCTTATTTCTCCGTATTTTGCCTGACAGGTCTGTTACTCTCCATCCTGCTCATCAAACCACTGAACGCCATGTTGCTGGGCACACGATATGCCGAAAACTTAGGCGTGAACATCCGTCGCACCCGTAATCTGTTGCTGATAGCCACCGGATTGCTGACCGCTGTCACCACCGCTTTCTGCGGACCGGTCGCTTTCATAGGTCTGGCCGTTCCGCACATCTCCCGCCTGATGCTGGGGACCTCCAATCACAACTCTCTGCTCCCCATCACCTTGCTGACAGGTGCAGCCATTGCCCTGCTCTGCAATCTTATCTGCATCCTGCCGGGCGAAGCGGGCATCATTCCGCTGAATGCGGTGACCCCGGTGCTGGGCGCACCCGTTATCATATATGTAATCGTAAATCAACGTAAAATACAATATTTTAACTGATGGAGAAAGCTGTTATCACTGCGAATGATTTGTGCATCGGATACCGCTCGGGGAAGCAAGAGAAACGGGTGCATGAGCATCTTTCTTTCCGCCTCTTCCCCGGAGAACTGACCTGCCTGCTGGGGGCCAACGGAACAGGTAAGTCTACCCTGCTTCGTACCCTATCCGCCTCGCAACCGGCTTTATCAGGAGAATTGTTTATTCAAGATAAGCCTCTATCCGGTTACTCGGAGAAAGAACGTTCGCGCACCATCGGCGTCGTACTGACGGACAAGACACAGGCAGGCGGACTGACGGTATATGAGCTCGTAGCCCTGGGACGCCAACCTCACACGGGCTTTTTCGGCAGACTGAACAAGTCAGACCACGCCATCATTGAGGAAGCATTGGAAGCAGTGAGCATCAGCCATAAAGCCCAAAGCTATACCGCAGAATTATCGGATGGCGAACGGCAAAAAGTAATGATTGCCAAAGCATTGGTACAGGAATGTCCGCTTATCCTGCTGGATGAACCTACCGCTTTCCTGGATGTGGTGAGCCGCATCGAGATTATGACTTTACTTCACCGTCTGGCCGTAGAACAGAATAAAGCGATTTTACTTTCCACCCACGACATAGAACAGGCATTGGTGCTGGCGGACAAACTATGGTTGCTTTCCAAAGAGAACGGACTGCAATGTGGAGTCACGGAAGATATGATTCTGAGTCACCGGATGGATAGTTTATTTTCCCGTACTGATATCCGGTTTGATTATGCACATGGCGTGTATTATCCGAAAGTGGACAGCCAACGCAATATCATTGTAGAAGCAAGCGATGAAGTATTATTGCACTGGACAACAAATGCACTGAACCGTCACGGATATACTTGTTGTCCCGCTTCTACGGCAGGAGCAACCGATTTGCCACGCTTACAGGTGTTGTCCGCCGAAGATTTCAGACTGCACAAGGAAAAGGAGTACACATTCCGTTCTTTCGAACAGTTACTTGCCAATGTCTGAATAGGCTGTGGTATTCAAAATAATCCTCATACTAAAAGACGACGGATAATATATCCGCCAGGATTCTATTTATTGTTCTTTTAACAAGCCTCCGACGGCTTCAATAAAGGCGGTTGCTTTAGGCATCAACTCGTCTATTTCCTCTTCATTCGAATAGGCAAAATCATCATAATCGCTACTGTGCCGACGCTCGAAAAGCAGGGAGAAGCAACGCCCCAACTCGCGAGACAAACGACCGGTAGCTACAAAATGCAATCCTATCATCTGTTTGACACCTGAATGGGTGCCGGGATTTACCTCGTGCTTGATAAGTAGCGCAACTGCTGCATAATAGCAGGCATAATAAAGGCGGTTAACTGCCGTATTATAATATCCCTGTTGTTTCAGATAGGGTATTTCCTTTAAGGTTTCTTCGGCGCGCTGAAATCGATAGTTTGCCAATGCCTCAATGTTTTCACGATTTAATTGCTCTTTCATAACACAATTCCTTCTTTCATTACATTCATACAAAAGGGAGTTTGAAAAGGACGGTTCTCCCAAATCTTTTTTAATAGGACACGTGCGTTTATTTGCACTCCCGTCTCAATTTCAATGTCGTAGAGCGGGGTAATGATACGGTCTTCTTCTTTAACGGTCAATTTATTGCCGTCAACCAATACCAGCAAATCAATATCGCTGTCAGGACGAGCATCTCCACGCGCTTCACTGCCATACAAAATGGCTTGCGCTTCCGGTGCCACTTGAGCCAAAGCCTTGCGTATCTGTTCTACAATTTGTGGACGTTTCATATTCATTACCTTTTATTTGCGAACAAAGTTATATAAAAAAAAAGGAAAGGCAAGAGATGCAACGACTTATTTCTGTATTGTTTAAGGATGGCAGACTGAAAAGGGATATCAAAAAGAAGCACGCAAATTATACTTGAAAAATCTGGTTGCTGTAATACAATTAACTACTTTTGCAACATAAAGTAATACGAAATAATATGGAAACAATAATAAGAAAACAGGCTTCTTTCCGCCTGCGTGAAGACTTGTTACAGGTCTTACAGAGAGAAGCCCCAAAAGCCAACAGAAGTCTTAATAATTTCGTTGAAAGCACCTTGATGGATGCTATGTATTCAGAGCCTAATGAAGAAACGCTGGCAGCTATGAAAGAAGCTGAAAGCGGCATAGAGCTTGAAACGCTTGAGTTGGATAGCTTCAAAGATTATGTTAAGTCTTTATGAAAACATTGAGACAAACAAGTCAATTCAAGAAAGACTTAGTTACTACTCAGGTATAATACATGTTGACTATCAGGAGTTATCTGTCATGCTGAGCGTAGTCGAAGCATCTCCTATCCAGCTTCTGTCAAGGGCAAGAATTGGCTGTACGAAATAGTCGAGACCTATAGATTTGATGAGTGTAGTACCATGGTCATAAACCTTAGCTTCACCACCTTCGGCTATTTCTTCACCCAATGAATCATGGAGACACTGTTCGACATTATCTATCCAAACTCCTACAGATTTAGCCCATGTCTCTATTCTTAAAGCTTGCTACGTTCCGCATTGGAGCTCTCTTTGGAAATCGTTGATTCTTTTAATGCCATGATCTGTTTTAGTTTTTGCTCCCGCGAGTAGGGATGCAATGACATGACACGAACCTCCCGCTGAGCAGCCATGCTGTTCAATCGGTGAAAATCGTTTATATACAAGTTGCCCGCTGATAAATTGTTCTGCATAACAATCTAATTTAGCCAGACCATCAGGTGTAAAACCTTCACTGATAACAGTATCTATTGACACCCAAAAATCTGAATTATTCATTATCCTATTTTATCTGTTTGTACAAAAATATATATATAATTCGAATTATGCAAATTGATATTTGAGGGCACTGCCTCCCTTCGTCCAATCGGATTTGTAATCCGATTGATTGAGTATAAGGATTTGTAATCCGCCCATGCATAGTAACCCCGATATACTTAGTCGAGTCTGAAGAGGTATTTTTGTACTGGCGATATTTAAGTACAAACCCACTGATTTCAATTAATATTTTCACTACTGATTATCAAAAGATTATAAGATATTAATTCTTTGTCTACAAGAAGTTAGGAGTCTGTCAACAAGGAGTTAACTTCCTGTTGACAAACTCCTGATTTCTTGTAGACAGGCAAAAGGAAGCATTTTTATTCTTTTACAAAAAGATGAGAAGAAGAAAATAATCTGCCAAACACTTGACATCGCCTTTTGGATATTGTATATTTGCAACGTTATAATCTATACAGATTTCACTTTTAACTTAGAATCAACGGAGAGGTATTCGCCCCTCCGTTTTTTGTTCCCCTGCACTTCATAGTCCGAAACGATACGCTTATACCTGCAACACCTTACGCACCTATCTACATCAGCCATCACTGGTACAAGCGTCACTCATCATTGGTACAAGTGTAACACCACACTTCACTGTCCATAATGCCACACCTTAACTTCCCCAATGCCATTCATTTACACTACTGAGATGTGGCATTGCGAATGATGACATGTGGCATTCCGGGCGGTGAGGTGTGGCATTCCAGATGATAAGCTGCGTACATCACCCCGTTAGACAAGCACATAGTTAATAATACATAAATCAACTCTTGACAAGAAATGGCAACCATTATGATTTTAATTATATCATTATGCTTACTACCTATGAGCCTCTTCAGATAAATATCTCATTTTATTTCCATAATTAATAAAAAATCAGAGCGTATTTACGCATTCTTTTTATGCAGAATGAAATAAGAGTGAATAAAGGGAGAGCCTATAACAAACCATCTGTACGATTATAAATTAATCCCGGCAGCGGACAAGATTAATATCTCTTCCGGCAAATATCCACTCCGTATCCTCCACTCTTGCGGATAAAGATTATTAGCCCGGTTACCTATATTCTTCACAAAACCTAAGGGAATATTCGTATAAGTCAACAACACATAACCGCGCGGAGCTTCAGCGGAAAGCACGATTGCCTCTTTACGCAAATAAGCAATAGCCTGCTCATACGACACTTCTTCACGGGGGAAAATATCATCACGCAGTACTTGGCTCATGGCAAGGGCATGACTAGGAATCAAATCCTTCCCCTTCACTTCGGCAAGGGCAACACCCGCCTGAATGACACGAAGAGATTGCTGCAAAGACGACAGTTCCGGCAGATAATCTTTTGGAAAAGCCGTGATATTCGTTCCGTTTACTGAAAGTTCATAATCATCCGGAGAAAGAAGCCATCCCCGTGCAACGGCCAATTGCTCTTTGGAAACGCCGGAAACCACCTTTTTCTTTCCCTGCGCAGGAGCTGATTTATACCGGGTTTGCAGGCTGTCCGCCTCCGGTTTGCGAAGCGCGGCAAGGAAAAATCCCTCACCTTTCGCCCGATGGGGAAGGAAACGATAAGCAGGAAAATCATCTCCGGCAAGCAGGTTTCCGGTGATATTCCAATCATCGGAAACGTTCACCGGAAGTATCTCCGCGCCAAATTCATCACGGATCCAGCGGATATTCTCTTCATCTTCCTTTGTATTATAGGTGCAAGTGCTATAAATCAGCAATCCGCCCGGCTTCAGACTGGACCAGATATCGGAAACGATACGCCTCTGCCGTTGCCAGCAAATATCCACATTCTCCGGACTCCACTCGCTCACCGCCACAGGGTCTTTACGAAACATACCTTCGCCCGAACAAGGCACATCGGTCAGTATTACATCAAAGAAGTCCTCCAAATCGGCAAAGTCCGCCGGGTCATTGTTGGTTACAACTACACCGGGATGCCCCCACTTCGTCAGATTCTCCGCCAGAATCTGAGAACGGTTACGGATTACTTCATTGGCAACCAACAGACTGCCTGCCGACAATACACTACGGGCGTGCGTGGATTTTCCGCCGGGCGCAGCACAAAGGTCAAGCATCACCGCGGGAGTTTCACCCACATATTGCTTCAATGCCTGTTCCACAAACATGGACGACGCCTCCTGCACATAATAACAGCCTGCATGAAACAGAGGGTCGAAAGTAAACGTCAGACGACGGTCGAGATAACAGCCCGTAGAAGACCAGGGCACACGTCCGGCACAGCCATGAAAAAGACTGAATGAAGCGCCGGGCAACTTCGCTTCATTCAGCCGGATACTTACGGGCTGCTCATCATTCAGAGCATCAGCCAGTTTGTTATATTCTTCATCTCCCAGGAGGGAACGGGTACGGTCTGCAAAAGATGCGGGTAATTCCATATGCCAAATCGTTTTTTATGTCCGCAAAGGTAATGCAAATCGAATGCATAACTTTCATGCTTGCATGAAAAAGTTCTGCTGAGATACTAAAAGCTGAGTTTCACCCCTGCGAAATAGGAACGGGGCGCACCGGGACCGTAAATATAACCGGAATCCCGGCTCGCTCCCTTGTCGAAGTCATCCTGGTAGGAGTTGAAAATATTCTGTACGCCAACGTTGAATTGCAGGCAGATACCCGAAAAGTCCACATCGTATGCCACTTTCGCCCCCAGTTCGAAGAAGTCCGGACTCTTCACCAGCAAGTCGGCCGTGCCGTTTACTTCGGACATCAGGTGGGGTACGTACATCTTGCCCGTGTAATTACCGTTCAGAGCTATCGAGAGCGCCTTCGCAGGTGTATAGGTAGCGGTGAAATAACCATAGACATCGGGCGTACGCAATATCTTGTCGCTATGTCGTTCCGCATCCGACAAATGTTCCTTGTCCGCACTCCACTCTTCGGGAGAATCATACATGCTGCGTTGTACGGTGATTCCTGCCTGCAATTGGATTTTATCGCGCCAGGCTATTTTCCCTTCCAGCGTACCACCATATACTTTCGCGCCGGAACCGTTGACACGGGTTTGTATCAGATAGCCGGAACCGTTCGGGTCATCTACCGGAGCTGTCAGTACAAAGGGGTCGGACAATTTAGTGAAGAAGCCTTCCACCAGCAGGTTCGCCTGGAAATCACCGAAATAATGATACCAATCCACCGAAGCGTTCACGCTGCGCGAACGTTCTTCTTTCAGATGTTTGGAACGGACGATAGAAATCAGTTCACCGCCTACGTTACTGATGTGCAAGTCTTCATCGAACGCCTGTGGGGCACGAAATCCTTCGGCATAACTGAAACGGATATTTACGTCCTGCGTAGGATTGTAACGGACGTTGGCCCGCGGACTGAAAACGGCTTTATCCATGACACTGTTTTTGTCCACACGCCCACCGATAAGAAAGCTCCATTGCTCGTTCTTCCATTCATTCTGAAGATAAGCGCTCGATATATTCACGATCTGTTTCAGCGGAACGGGTGTGTACTTGGCAATCAGTTGTTGCAGGCGGTCACCCGTAGCGTCCGGTTCTTCCGCCAGGGCCTTATCGCGATATTTCTGAATATCCGTTCCCCTGTCGTGCAGGTCGTCGTGGTTAAACTCCAATCCCCCTGTGAGGTCGGAAGGCATGAACAGGAATTTATCGAAATGATAGATATATTGTGCGCCCAACACACCGGTAAAGTCGGTTGTGGTGCCGTATGCACTGTAATAACTGTCACGTTCGATGTGCTGTGCAGAGGCATATACATTGAATGTATGTTTCTGGTCTTTGGAGAAAGCGCTGAATTTGAGTCCGCCCGTATTGATGGAATGTCTGATTTGTTCCACCAGCCCGGGCTCTCCCGAACCGTTGAGGCCGACATCTTCGGCAATATGGGGCGGCAGGTCGAAGCGGTTGCCGCCGCGACGGAATTCTTCCATGTGGTGATACTCCAGACTCAGTTTGGAGTAAGGACTTGTCCGGTAGTATGCATTGACGCCCACTGTCTGATTCTTCAGCTTAGGCAGTTCGGAGAAGCCGTCTCCGTTGGAGTCCCACGCTGAACGGTGTCTGTTCTGCCCATAAACGTAGGCTCCCATCTTGTTGTCCGAAGAGACCAGGGAAAGGTTCAGCGTAGTATTGTTGTCGAAAGCGCCGGAACCGTCGAAGTTGGAAATGCTATGGGCAAATGAACCGGAATTGCGGATAGGTTCTTTCGTGATGATATTCACCGTTCCGGCAATGGCGGAAGAACCGAACAGGGCGGAACCACCTCCACGTACCACCTCCACGCGTTCTATCATGTTTGCCGGAATCTGCTCCAATCCGTAAACTCCCGCCAATGCGGAGAAGATGGGGCGCGAGTCTATCAATATCTGCGTATATTTTCCGTCCATACCATTAATGCGTACCTGCGAATAGCCACAATTCTGGCAATCAGTCTCCACACGCACCCCCGGCTGGAACACCAGTCCTTGCGACAAAGTGTGCGAATTGGTCATATCGAACAACTTGGGAGTAACCACCTTGACCAGCGTAGGCGCCAGGCGGCGGGCAGTTTCATTACGGTTGGCAGTGACCACAACCCCATCCAGGGCAACCATGTCTTCTTCCAGCTCAAAGTTTTCCTCCAGCGTTTTACCGCGCTTCAGCATCACTTTGCGTTCCTGCGACTTATACCCCACTGCACTGACGTACAACGTAAATTCTCCTTCAGGCAGATTTTTCAGGAAATAGTGACCTGAAGCGTCAGTCATGGTTCCGATAGTGGTCCCTTTCAGGGCTACCGTCATATAAGGAAGGTGTTCTCCCGTATTTTTTTCTATCACGTGACCGATGATATTGGCATCGGTTCCTCTTAAATCTTCTGCATAAATATCCCGGGAGAACAGTGCACACACCACTCCCACCACGAAAACGATATATTTTTTCATGTAGTTTCTTTTTATATTAATGAATTATTAATGAAGCAGCCCAAGCCACTATTCCGCATGGTAATTGTTAATTGTTAATTGTCAATTATCAATTGTCAATTGTTTTGCGGTGGGGCCCGAAGACTGATGCCGCAACGTGCCTTTACGCACTTGATACGTTCCACACCCGGAACGGTCAGTACGCACAATAGAATAAGGAAAGCCGGTGCGACAAAAAGAACGGCAGGCAGAGAAGAAGTTACAAAGGAGGAAAGGAAGAAAATCGTTTCCACCTGTGTTTCCGTATGTTCATGCTCACCTTTGAAGGGATGGGAATGCACAATAATCACTCCATTTACCACATGCGAGTGGGTAAACAGAGTAATCCCCCCTAAATATGCAATGAACAGTAAAGGAAGAAACCATTTCAATATGTTCCGTAACTTCTCCAAAAAGCGTTTTTAAGATATGTCGGCGAAAATAGTACTAATTACAATAACATACAACCGTATTCAGTTGTTTTAACCGCTTTTACCCTCAAAATACCTATATCTTATTAGTACAAGAAGTGCAATACTACATAGCGATTAAATTATTGCTGGTTTCTCTCTTTTATAATCGTGAGGAACTAAGAAATTGTTTTGAAATGATAAATGATAATTTAGCAGCGTAGCGCTGGATCAAGGTTTCCTTTCGGCATACTCATTGACGTGATAGTACCTGGTAGGCTGAAAGCCTTTTATCTTATAGCCCAGGGCAACGCCCTGGGGGATTGCCATGTGTTTCTCTTTGCGCCCTGTAAGGGCATTACAGCACACATGGGCTTTTGCCCTTACAGGGCGTAAGATTGTGGGAGCATCCATTACCCAGGGTGTTACCCTGGGCTATAAGATAAAAGCCTTTCAGGCTTAGGGGATGCACGCTGATAAATTATCATTTATAGCCTCAGAAAACAAATTCTAATCTTTTTCCCCCATTTATACCGGCTTTCTAAAAAAAATATTGTCTCTTTGCAACTTTCTAACTAACATCATACGTCTAACACACAAAGAAACAATAAAAAGTAAAACATTATATGATTATGAAACGGATAATTTTAGCACTCATCGCCGCCATGACATTATGCTCATTGGTACAGGCAAAGAACAGAACAGTTACAGAAAACGACAGTCTGGGGAACAAAAAACGCGTAATTGAACTGCGCGATACCACCATCGACGGGAAAACAGTAACCGATACGCTCAGTATCATGACCTATGAAGGCAGCAGCTCAAGCAGCGGAAATGACAAAGGATGGAAACACCACAACAGTTCCAACTGGGACTGGGGCTTCGACCTGGATGGCAAGACCTCCGAAACAATCATCTCCGTCACCGCCATTGTCTTCATCTTCGGATTGCCCCTGCTCATCGTCTTCACGGTATTCTTCTTCAACTACAAGAACCGGAAAGCCAAATACCGTCTTGCAGAACAGGCATTGGCCAGCGGACAACAACTACCCGAAGATTTCTTTAAGAATGCGGAAAAAACAGAAGATATCCGTACCAAAGGCATCAAGAACATCTTTATCGGTGTCGGCCTGTTCATCTTCCTCTGGGCCATCACCGAAAATTTCGGAGTGGGATGCGTCGGATTACTGATCATGTTCACAGGATTCGGACAATTGGTTATCTACTACACACAAGATTCTAAAAAGAGCAACAAAGAGAGATGAGCCAACTCAATGATATATCGTTAGTCGCACAGGTCGTGGTGTTTCGCAACACCAGGGCCTTCGACCAGTTGGTGAAGAAGTATCAGTCGCCCGTGCGACGGTTCTTCCTCAACCTGACTTGCGGCGACAGCGAATTGAGTGACGACTTAGCGCAGGACACGTTCATCAAGGCTTATACCAATCTTGCCTCGTTCAAGAACCTGTCCAACTTCTCTACCTGGCTTTACCGTATTGCATATAATGTATTTTATGATTACCTTCGCAGCAGAAAGGAAACAGCCGACCTCGATAGCCGGGAAATAGATGCCAACTGGAATACCACCCAAGACGACGTGGGACAACAGATGGACGTTTACCGGGCGCTGGCGACACTGAAAGAAATGGAACGAACCTGCATCACGCTCTTCTACATGGAGGACCAGAGCATCGACAAGATCGCAGGTATCACGGGATGTCCGGCGGGAACAGTCAAAAGCCACCTCTCGCGGGCGAAAGATAAAATGGCTACTTACTTAAAACAAAATGGTTATGACGGAAACAACTGATGATAAACTCTTGCAGAAATTCTTCTCTGCCAACCGGAAAGAGATAGAAGACAACGGCTTCAGCCGTCGCGTGATGCACCACCTGCCCGACCGGTATTACCGGATTTCGCAGCTGTGGAGCTTGTTCTGTTTTACCCTTGCCATAGTACTGTTCTTTGTCCTCGACGGCCTGCAACTGGTGCTGGGTACTTTACGGGAAACTTTCACCAGTGCCCTGGAAAGTGGTGCAGCGGAAATCGACCCGAAATCACTGATTATAGTGGCAGTAGTGCTTCTCTACTTCGGTTACCGCAAGATTTGTTCTTTGGCATAAAGTTCGTTAGCTCTTGCAATAAATCCGTTTGCCCTTGCAATAATTTAGTTAGCCCTTGCCTGTTTTTTGCAGGTAAAGGGCTAATTTTTTTTAACTGACCAAACATTTCTCACCATTATATTGTATCTTTGCCAGCTCTAAATTGAAAACTAACTAAGCGTAAGAAGTTTTGAGAAGAACATTATTCATCATATTATTATCTACTTTATTTTTTATAGGAAATATTCATGCGCAGGTCATCACCAGTGACTCGCTCGTGATGCACTATCTGCACCAGCAAGGCATTCCGGTCACCGGCAACAACGAAGTGAAACTTCTGATGAGCGGCCGGGAAAAGTTTATCGACCTTTTCGAGGAAATACGCCATGCCAAACATCACATCCATCTGGAATATTTCAATTTCCGCAACGACTCCATAGCCAATGCCCTCTTCGACCTTCTGGCGGAAAAAGCCCGGGAAGGTGTAGAAGTGCGTGCCCTGTTTGATGCTTTCGGCAACTGGTCGAACAGCAAGCCATTAAAGAAACATCACCTGAAAGCCATCCGTGACCGCGGAATCGAGATAGTGAAGTTCGATCCGATCACTTTCCCCTGGATTAATCATGCCATGCATCGCGACCACCGGAAGATTGTAGTGATTGACGGAAAAATAGGATACACCGGCGGCATGAACATTGCAGACTATTACATCACCGGACTGCCCAAAGTCGGCCAATGGCATGATATGCACATGCGCATCGAAGGAGATGCGGTGCGCTACCTGCAAGGCATCTTCCTCACAATGTGGAACCTGGAGACCAAGCAGCATGTGGGCGGCCCTGTCTACTTCCCCGATATGCCGCAACTGCCCGACAGTATAGCTGAAGAAATAGCCATCGTCGACCGTACTCCGCGGGAGACTCCACGTGCCATCAGCCACGTCTATGCAGCGTCCATCGCAGCGGCACAACACAGCATACAGATTGTGAACCCTTATTTCGTTCCGACAAAATCTATCCGGAAAGCCATCAAATCGGCTTTGAAGAAAGGAACGGAAGTAGAGATTATGATACCTGCCGTTTCAGATATTCCTTTTACTCCGGAAGCTTCTTTTTATATCGTTCACAAACTGATGAAGAAGGGGGCCAAAGTTTACCTCTTCAACGGAGGTTTCCATCATTCCAAAATCATGATGGTGGACAGGAATTTCTGTACCGTGGGTACGGCTAACCTGAACAGCCGCAGCCTGAGGTATGATTACGAAACAAATGCATTCATCTTCGACCCGGTAACCACCCATCAGTTGAACGATATGTTTGAACGGGACAAAAAGAATAGTACCCTACTCACCCCCGAAGTCTGGAAAAAGCGTTCCGGCTGGAAGAAATTTGTAGGTTGGGTGGGCAATCTGATGACACCGTTCCTCTAATTTTTAATCGGAAATTATTCTATCTGCCGAAGTTTAATTACCTTTGGCGAGGCAAAAAAGATTGCCTCTTTTGTTGTTTATAATTCGTAATCTGCAATCATGAAACAATATTTAGACTTACTCAATCGCGTACTGACCGAAGGGGTACATAAGGAAGACCGCACCGGAACCGGTACAATCAGTGTATTCGGCCATCAGATGCGCTTCAATATGGATGACGGTTTTCCCTGTCTTACCACCAAAAAATTACATCTGAAATCCATCATATACGAACTTCTATGGTTCCTGAATGGTGATACGAATGCCAAATATCTGCAAGATCATGGTGTCCGCATCTGGAACGAATGGGCAGATGAGAACGGTGATCTGGGACATATCTATGGTTATCAATGGCGCTCTTGGCCTGACTATAAAGGAGGCTCCATCGACCAGATCAGCGAAGCAGTAGAGACAATCCGCCACAATCCCGACTCCCGCCGCATCATCGTCAGTGCCTGGAATGTAGGGGATCTTGATAATATGAATCTTCCTCCCTGCCACGCCTTTTTCCAATTCTACGTTGCAAATGGGCGATTAAGCCTGCAACTCTATCAGCGCAGTGCGGATATCTTCCTCGGTGTGCCATTCAATATCGCGTCATACGCTTTGTTGTTGCAGATGATGGCGCAGGTAACGGGACTCAAGGCCGGTGATTTTATTCATACTCTTGGCGATTCACATATTTATCTGAATCACTTGGAACAGGTGAAGTTACAACTCACCCGCGAGCCTCGTCCACTACCGCAGATGAAGATTAATCCGGATGTAAAGAGTATCTTCGATTTCAAATATGAAGATTTTGAATTGGTGAATTACGACCCGCATCCACACATAGCAGGAAAAGTATCTGTTTAATTATGAGCTATAAATTATGAATTAGCTGCGCTATCATAACTCATAATTAATAATTTACAATTAATAATTATATATCATGGTTAGTATCATTGCCGCCGTGGACCGCAACTTAGGTATCGGCTTTCAAAATAAACTTTTATTCTGGCTTCCTAGCGACCTGAAGCGTTTCAAAGCATTGACCACGGGAAACACTATCATCATGGGAAGAAAAACCTTCGAATCCCTCCCCAAAGGTGCATTGCCTAACCGTCGTAATGTGGTTTTATCTTCCAACCCTGAGACTCAATGCCTTGGCGCAGAAGTTTTTCCCACCCTTGAAGCCGCCTTACAAAGTTGCAAGGCCGAAGAGCTGGTGTATATTATCGGTGGTGCAAGCGTCTACAAACAGGCGATGCAAGTGGCGGATATGCTTTGTCTGACAGAGATTGATGCCGAAGCACCTCAGGCTGATGCTTATTTCCCGGTCGTAGACTCAAATGTATGGCATGAAAAAAGCAGGGAATCTCACCCTGCTGATGAGAAACATCCCTGCCCTTATGCATTTGTGGACTATGTTCGTAAGTAAATTCTAATCTTCGTCTACTTCCACCATTATCGGCATTTGCCGTTTGATGGCTTCATGGAAAGATATCAAAGTCTCAGTACGTGCCAATCCCAGCGGCTGTAATTTATCGTGGATGATACTCAGCAAATGATGATTGTTGCGTGCATAGAGTTTGATAAACATATCATATTTTCCTGTTGTAAAGTGACATTCCACGACTTCCGGAATAGCCTCAAGCGCCCTCGTCACTGCATCAAAAGATTCAGGATCTTTCAGGTAAATACCAATATAAGCGCAAGTCTCGTAACCTATTTTTTCCGGATCAATAACATATTCCGAACCTTTCAAAATACCTAAATTCGTCAGCTTTTGTATGCGTTGGTGTATAGCGGCTCCCGAAACATTACAAGCTCTTGCCACTTCAAGGAAAGGAATACGGGCATTATCTGCAATCAATTTCAGAATCTGCTCGTCTAAAGTATCCAATTGATGATGTCCCATTTCTAAATTTATGATTAATAAATAACGATTATTTCACCGTATTCTCATACGATAATGTGCAAAGTTAGCGAAATTTTTCCCAATAAAAATACGATTTATTACTTTTCTTGCTAAAAAAAGAATAAACCCGCACGCAAAACTTTTTTCATGCAAGCATGAAAGTACTGCACTCAATTTGCATTATCTTTGGGAAAAAAATAAGAATGTTATGAAAAGATATCTTGCACTCGCACTGTGCTTACTGATAGTAACAGTAAGCCGTGCACAAAACTACACCGAGTATTTTGCAGATAAAACACTGCGTGTCGATTATATCTTTACAGGAGATGCTTCGCGGCAGAACGTATCTCTGGACGAATTATCCGTGTTGCCGTCATGGGCGGGAAGACGTCACCATCTATCCGAATTACCCTTGCAAGGCAACGGACAAATCATTATGAAGGACTTGGAAAGCGGAAAAACAATCTACACGACTTCTTTCTCTTCCCTCTTCCAGGAATGGCTGGAAACTGACGAAGCTAAAGCTGTCTGTAAGGGATTTGAGAACACATTCCTGATGCCGTATCCGTTACGTCCCGCAGAGATTGAAATCACACTTTTGAGTCCAAGAAAAGAAGTGAGAGCCCATCTGAAACATATTGTCCGCCCGGACGACGTACTCATCCACCAGAAAGGGCAAACACATATCACTCCGCATAAATACCTGTTAAAGAGTGGCAATGCGGATAAATGCATCGATGTGGCCATCCTTGCAGAAGGTTATACACCTGAAGAAATGAACATATTCTACCAGGATGCGGAAATTGCCTGCGAAAGCTTATTCTCTCACGAACCGTTCAAAAGTATGAAGGATCGCTTTAATATTGTGGCTGTTGCCAGCCCCTCTGACGACAGTGGCGTGAGTGTTCCCCGATTAGGCGAATGGAAATATACTGCATTCAATTCGCATTTCAGCACATTCTATTCCGACCGTTACCTGACCACCCGCCGTGTGAAATCCATCCATGATGCCTTAGCCGGAATACCGTACGAGCATATCATTATCCTTGCCAACACCGAAGAATACGGTGGTGGTGGCATATACAACTCCTACACCTTGACCACTGCCCATCATCCTATGTTCCGCCCGGTAGTCGTACATGAATTCGGCCATAGCTTCGGCGGACTGGCCGATGAGTATTTCTACGATGACGATGTCATGACAGATACATACCCTCTGAACGTGGAGCCCTGGGAACAGAATATAAGTACCCGCATAGACTTTGCATCCAAATGGGAAGATATGCTTGCTAAAGGTACCCCAATCCCCACCCCGGCCAGCGAACAGGCTAAATATCCCGTAGGGGTGTATGAAGGAGGAGGTTACTCTGCCAAAGGTATCTTCCGCCCTGCTGACAACTGTCGTATGCGCACCAATGAACATCCTACATTCTGCCCGGTGTGCCAACGTGCACTACAACGGCTAATTGATTTTTATACTAAATAAAAAGGGAACTAAACTTTAAAAAAACAGCATTATGATCAGACTTCAGCGCATCAGCACTGCTGATGGATTTTTGTATGAGTACATGGAACAGTTGATAACCACTGCCTTCCCGCCGGAAGAATATCGCCCGTTGGAGGAACTGCGCCTGTACACTGACAACAAACCACATTTCCACAATAATATCATTTTCCATCATGATACTCCTGTGGGATTCATCACCTATTGGGATTTCGGTAAGTTCTATTATGTGGAACATTTTGCTATCGATCCTGCTCAACGCAATGGCGGACACGGCAAGACTGTATTAAGCCATCTATGCCAGTTACTTCAACGCTCCATTGTTTTGGAGGTAGAAACACCCGAAGAAGAGATGGCACAACGACGTATCAACTTCTATAAACGCCAAGGCTTCGTACTATGGGAAAAACCGTATCTGCAACCACCATACAGGCCCGGAGACAATTATCTTCCCATGCTGCTCATGGCTTATGGAAATTTAGAATGTGAGAGAGATTTTGAAACTGTAAAAGAACACATATACCGGGAAGTATATAACATAAAAGGATAAAAAATAAAGGGCGTTTGTTTCGAACAAACGCCCTTTATTTATATAGTTTAATCTAACTTCTTACTGACGCGGTTGCGCAGAATAGTTAAGTTTCAATGCATAAGCTTTACGAAGAGCTTCTTTGATATCTGTTACGATACCCATTTTCGTATCTTGGTCTACTTTCAAAGAAACAGTCATCTGCGGCTGATCCTCTTCTTTCATACTGGCACGTTCACCAATAATATAGTCTTGGATCTCAGCAACTTCAGCATAGCTGTCATTCAATTGGATACGGCTTTCATTACCCAGCTTCTTACGGAACTCGGCTGTAGGTTTTCCTACATAAATAAATGTAACCAAAGATTTCTTTTCCAGTTTTTCCAACTCAGTAGCTTGCGGAACCTTAAACTCAACCTTCAATGTTACCTCACGCATTGTTGTTACAATCATAAAGAAGAACAACAAAGTGAAGATAAGGTCAGGCAGAGAAGAAGTATTCAACGCAGGCATTTCGCGTTTACCAGTCTTATTAAATTTTCCCATTACTTCTTTTCTCCGTACTTTTTAGGTTCTGCCTCAGAGATCTTCTGAGGATAAATATCACGAATCGCTTTTTGTTGGTCTTCGTCCAAAGCAGCATAGTCCTTTCCCCATTTTTCCTGAGCCAATTCATCTCTCAGCTCATTGTAAGCAGCTACCAGTTCGTTCTGAACTGCCAGATATGCTTTATAGGAAGAACCACGGTCGCAACGCAAAGAAACTACATGCTTTTCCGTAACCTGCATGGTACCAAAGAAAGGAATGTCTTTCGCATGCTTTTCCGGTTTGGTCTCATCATTATACGGGTTGGCAATGAATTCTTTTGCCTTATCTCTCAATTGATCTACGTTGACATATTCTCCATTAGCCATCAACTGGTCGTTCATGTTCAAGAAGACTGTCATAACGTTACGCTCCTTAACCTTATCTGAATCATCCTTTCTATCTTCGGTTTCGGGTGGTGGCGGCAAACGTCTTGCCAAACCACGGTCTGTATCCATAGAAGTCGTAATCAAGAAGAAGATTAACAACAGGAAAGCGATATCCGCCGTAGAACTTGAGTTTATATCAGGAACTTTTCTTTTTCCTTTTGCCATTGTAATTACTCCATTAAATTGAGTTGCCTCAATCGATTATGATAATTTCTTTTTAATACTACTGAAAAGCATTGCAAGGACAGTCGCACCCAGCAAGAAGTAGAAAGAATAAAGGAACATATCAGTTATTTTCAGCCAGAACGGAACATTATCTGATCCATCATATCCTTGAATAACAAGAGGTTCACCGCTACCCATAGACCATGCAATAAACATTACAACGATCAGCAGAATAACGCCAATCAACGACTTCAAAGCCTTTACAGGATTATCTTTCAACGCACTACCAAACTGCAAGATAAATGCAGCTACCGTAGCAATTATAGCCAAACCTAACAAACCGTAAACCAAATAAAGCAAGGTATCAGTTTGTGCAGGCTGCCACATTTCAGGGTCAACGCCCATCAGTACTGCATCGCCCTGAGCATCTCCACCGAAGTAGAACAAGCCCAGCACTACCAAGATGGCAGCGAACATTACGTACAGTACGTAGTATGATACTTTATATGATAACTTAGCCATCTCAGATATTATTTTTTGTATTTCAAGTTATATTTGATAACCATATCCAACAAAGTGATAGAAGAATCTTCCATTTCACTTGTCAAAGCTTCAATCTTAGCCAGGATATAGTTATAGAATACCTGCAGAATCAAAGCAACGATCAAACCGAAGATAGTTGTAATCAAGGCAACCTTCATACCACCTGCTACAACCGTCGGAGAGATATCACCTACCTGCTGGATCTTATCAAATGCCTGCACCATACCGATTACAGTACCCAAGAATCCCAAAGACGGAGCCATTGCGATGAACAGCGTAATCCAAGAACATCCTTTTTCCAAATAACCAGCTTGTACACCACCGTAGGAAACTACTGACTTCTCAACTACGTCAATACCCTGATCAATTCTCATCAGACCTTGATAGTAGATAGAAGCGATAGGACCTCTGGTGCTACGTGCGATGTCTTTAGCAGCTTCTACGTCCCCTTTTTCCAAAGCAGCTTCAATAGCAGCCAAGAATTTCTTTGTGTTGATTTCAGCTAAGCTTAAGTAAATGATACGCTCGATACAGAATGCAAGACCAATAACCAAAGCGATAGCAACCAAACTCATGAAAGATGCAGTACCTTCAATAAATTTAGTTTTCAATTCTTTGTGAATACCACCTTCTTCTGCTTCTACAGTAGCATCACCAGCAGGAGCTGCCTGAGCTGCAGGAGCAGCTTGTTCTGTTTGTTCAGCTGCAGGAGCGTCTTGAGCCTGAGCAAGTTGAGTTGAGCCAAATGTTAAGACTCCCATCACAGCAACAATTGCAAATAACTTTTTCATTGTGTGTCTAATTTTTAAGATTAATTAATTAAATTACTTATTATGTTTATTTATTGTTCTTCTCTTATTTTAAAACTTCGCGGAGAGACGGGGATTCGAACCCCGGATACCCTTTAGGGGTATACACGCTTTCCAGGCGTGCCTCTTCAACCACTCGAGCATCTCTCCAATAGACGCCTCTTTCTAAAACGGCTGCAAATTACAAAAAAAATGCGAACCACAAGCGTTTTCAGCTACAAATGTATTCTTTTTTTCGTTCCTGCCCTTCATTCTCCCCGTTTTATCTTTAATAAAATCTCAAAATTAATAAACTTTAAAATCTTTGCAACGTTATTTGAGCATTCCAAACACTTTTAAAGCGTTTTCAGAAGTTACGTTTCCAACAGCCTCCGGAGACATCTGATAAACCTCGGAAACCTTCTTCAAGGTATCCTTCACGTAGGCACTTTCATTTCTCTTACCACGATTTGGCACCGGAGTCAGATAAGGGGAATCTGTTTCGAGAACAATCTTTTCCAAAGGTATTTCCAACAAAACTTCCGGAAGATGGGACTTTTTAAAAGTGACCACTCCATTTATCCCAATAGAGAAACTGGAAAACTCCAAAATCCGGGCAGCTTCATCGGCAGTGCCCGTAAAACTATGAAATATTCCTTTCAAAGGGCAGCTTTTATAAGGTTCCAGCACCTTATATATATAATCAAAAGCATCCCGGCAATGAATCACCACAGGAAGATCATATTCCAGCGCCCAATTGACCTGTTTATCCAATACAATTTGCTGTTCTTTCAGAAAGGTTTTGTCCCAATAGAGATCCATGCCAATCTCTCCTATTGCAACATATTCTCCAGAAGATTTTAATTCACGCGCCACAATTTCCAACTCTTTCACATAATCGGCGTTCACTGAAGTAGGATGCAAGCCAATCATCGGGAAACAATATCCCTTGTAAGTATTACATGCCGAAAGCATCGCATCAATAGTCGTACTGTCAATATTGGGCATAAATATATGGGTAACGCCCACAGCACGTGCACGTTCAATAACCTGTGGTAAATCTTCTGAAAATTCCTCTAAAAAAAGATGGGAATGCGTATCTATCAATCTCATTCGTTCGCTTCTTCTTTTCGTTTCTCGCCGGTACGGTAATAGTAAATCAGCCCGTAATCACGGCATAAATCCAAACGTTTCTCATTCGGAGAGACATCTTCGAATTTCTTCTCTACCTGATTCCAGATATCCAGTATCAGTTCATCCGCAGTAGTCCGCATGGCTGAAAGAGCTTCCAGACTACGCGCAGTCAAACTTTGCAGATTCTTCTGCCTGTCATAGCTATCTGTAAAAATATCATAATGCACCCTGACTTTCGCAATTGTAGGGTTATAAATAGGAATTCCGCCTTGTGAGGTCCGTTTGGCTTCTCCATCTATAATTTTCCTCCCCCACTCCACCAAAGCGGCTTCTGCAGACAAATCCGGAACGTTCGTGCTATTAGCCGGCAAGCCATAATATGCTTTATGCGCCACACGAAGTTCCGAACGAATCACTGCCAGATTCAACACCTGAATAAAATGGGATATGTACAGACGCGCCATCTTCACATTAGCCTGATGTTTACGTCCGGCCTGGGACTGACGTTCAAAACATTGAGAATAGTAAGACTGGGCAGCTTCAAACCTTGTCAGGAAATTCCGGGCTTCAGTCAACGTCTTCAAAGAAACTGCCAAATCATAGAGGTTATGGGTGTCAACTTTTGCAACCACTGCTTTCAGTGCCCGTATTCTCGCCTGGTCTGTATTTGGTAATCTTCTATAAGGCATACTTCCAAAAAGCAAAACTACACTTCTCTGTGCATCAGATTTTCAATTATCTTTTTAAGTTCTTCTTTCTTCTCTTCGGCAAGACTGACAGCTGCCAGACTTTCCATTGCACGATTACTATATTCCGACATTTTATCTTCGCAAATCTCTTTCACACCAATCCGGTCATAAAGTTCCGTGACAGCTGCTATTTTCTCAGCCGGCTGAAAGTTTTCTGCATTTATCCAACCTTTCAACTGATCGCGCTGTTCCGCATTGGCATGCTCCAGCGCTTTTATCAGCATATATGTTTTTTTATTACAGAGGATGTCTCCACCGATATTCTTTCCAAATACTTTCGCATTGCCGTACACATCCAGAAAGTCATCTTTCAGTTGAAAAGCGACTCCTATATGCATACCAAAATCATACAGACGCTCGGCATCTTCCACTGAAGCACCGCCTAAACGAGCACCGATCTTCAAACTGGCAGCTAATAAAACCGCAGTTTTCAGACGAATCATTTCCAGATATTCTTCCGCCGTAACATCATTCCTGTCCTCAAATTCCATATCCATCTGCTGTCCCTCACATATTTCAAGAGCTGTCAGACTGAAAAGGTCCATTACTTCTTTCAGAAAAGCCTGAGGACACTCTGCCATAAACTGATAAGCAAGTACCAGCATGGCATCTCCCGAAAGAATGGCGGTATTATCATTCCAAACCTTGTGAACTGTTTCTTTTCCTCTGCGGCGGTCGGCACGATCCATCAAATCATCATGCAGAAGGGTATAATTATGATAAACTTCGATACCTGTGGCCGGAGCATAAATACGGGTTACGTCTTCCTGATACAAATTATATGCCATCAGCATCAATACCGGGCGAATGCGTTTTCCACCCATAGACAAGACATATTCCACCGGAGCATACAACCCTTTGGGAGTGCGCGTAAACTGCAAGCCAGCGATATGAGAATTAAAATTTTCGAGGAGCTCGGAAGCTGTAAACATAGTGATAGTGAATTAAGGAGAATAGAGACAATAAAAAGAGGCTGCTTTTCCGGCAGCCTCTTTTTTATATAGATAACGTATTACTGCAATCTGAACATTACAGGCACCGTATACTTAACACGTACCGGTTTACCACGCTGCATACCAGGTTTCCATTTCGGCATGGTACCGATTACACGGAGTGCTTCTTTGTCAAGATAGGGGTCAACACCTCTTATGACTTTAGCGTCTACAATACTACCGTCCTTGTTAACAACGAACTGTACTGTTACGCGACCTTGAGTACCATTTTCCTGTGCGATGGTCGGATATTTGATATTTTTACTCAAGAACTGCATCAAACCAGCCATACCACCATTCGGAAATTCAGGCATCTGCTCTACAACTTCAAAAATGGTTTGTTCTTCCGGTTCTTCTTCTACAACTGTTACAGGCACATATTTTACTTCTACTGCCGTACCAGTTTCTTCCGAAGAGGCGATTACGGTTTCTTCCACATCAGCATCGTCAGCTACGATTTCCAAAGTTTCGTTGATCGGAGCCACTTCTGGAGGAGGAGGAGCAACCTTTTCTTCCTGTTCAGTGATAGGAACCATTTCTTCTTCAAAATAGAGATCAGTCAGGGCCTGGCTCGTATCAATTTTGATATCGCGCTTTGTCCATTCAAATGCAATAAACATAAAAGCAAGCACAATAACATAACCAATAAGCATCCAAGTCGATTTCTTATTCTCCAAATCTGCTTTAGGTGTTTTTTTAATTTCCATAATTATAATATTATTTTAACGTGTTTCTCATTTTGGGCAAATATAGCACTTTTTCTGCAAAACGTTCAGCCGTACTATCTTTTTTAAGACAATATACACCCATTTTTATTTTTTTTATCCTTCAAAAAGCACACCTGCGCTTTTGTGCCACAAATGTAACGAGATATTTTAAAAATACCGTATCTTTGGCAATAATTTTAAATGAAATGTTGAAAAAGTCTTTTATAACGGCGCTACTACTCCTGATTTTCTCCGTTTTACGTGCACAAGACGGAACCAGCGCCTTTCAATTTCTGAAACTTCCTTTTTCCGCTCATGCCTCAGCATTGGGTGGAGAAAACATTTCTATCATAGAGGATGATGTGACTATGGCTGTTCAGAATCCGGCCCTTCTCTCCTGCGTGGCGGATAAAACTCTCAATCTGAACTATATGCTCTATATGGATGGAGTCAATGTTGCCGGAGCTGCATTTGCACGGACTGCAGGTGAACGATCCACATGGGCGGTTACCGCCCAGTACGCGGACTATGGAGAATTGAAAGAAACCACCGAAGAGAATATTGAAATCGGAACTTTCTCCGCCAAAGATATCTCCATATCGGGCATTTATACTTATGATTTAAGCGACTATTGGAGTGGTGGCGTACGTACCAACTTCATCTATTCTCATTACGACAAATACTCTTCATTCGCCATCGGCGTTGATCTGGGACTGAATTATTATTATCAGGAGTCCGATTTTTCCGCCTCACTCGTTGCACGTAATCTGGGAGGACAGCTCAAGGCTTTTGAAGAACGGCACGAAAAGTTACCTGTCGATGTGCTGTTAGGTTTCAGCAAACGGCTGGCACACGCCCCGTTCCGGATTTCCTTAACCCTGCATGATTTGACACACTGGAGTGCCTCAGCCACAGCGGCAAACAATTTCGGAAAGAAATTGTTAAATCATATTGCCCTCGGAATCGATTTTCTTCCCACCGACAACTTTTATCTGGCAGCCGGATACAATTTCCGCCGTGGAGAAGAAATGAAGATTAACGGTTCCAGCCACTGGGCTGGTTTCACCTGCGGTGCAGGCATACAACTGAAACGGTTGAAAGTGGGGATGGCATACGCCAAATACCATGTAAGTTCATCCTCTCTCATTTTTAATCTGTCATATACCTTATAATATATAATAGTATAACTCAAAATGAAAAAGATAACTATCGCAATCGACGGCTTTTCCTCTTGTGGGAAAAGCACTATGGCAAAAGACCTCGCCCGGGAAATAGGCTATATCTACATCGACAGTGGCGCCATGTACCGTGCAGTCACTCTATACAGTATAGAAAACGGCATATTTCAAGGAAATCAGATCGATACGGAAAGACTTCAGAAAGAAATCGACAATATCCATATCTCATTTCAACTGAATCAGGCAACCGGACGCCCGGACACTTACCTGAACGGAGTGAACGTAGAAGATAAGATCCGCGGTATAGTAGTTTCCTCACGCGTCAGCCCCATTGCTGCTTTAGCATTTGTACGTGAAGCTATGGTGGCCCAGCAACAGGCAATGGGAAATTCCAAAGGTATCGTCATGGACGGACGTGATATCGGAACCACCGTCTTTCCTGATGCCGAACTGAAAATCTTTGTGACTGCCACGCCCGAAATCCGTGCACAGCGTCGTTACGATGAGTTGAAAGCCAAAGGACAGGAAGCAAGTTTTGATGAAATTCTGGAAAATGTGAAGCAACGGGACTATATTGACCAGAACCGGGAAGTAAGCCCGCTTCGCAAAGCGGATGATGCATTGCTGCTGGACAATACGAATATGACTATTCCTCAACAAAAGGAATGGTTACAAGAACAATTCAACAAAACCGTTAAGGGATAAAATAAAAAGGGTGTAGCCCTGAGCCATAAAGGGTGTAGCCATCCGGGGCAAAGGGTGTAGCCTTGGGTAGTAAAGGGTGTAGCCCTTCGAGGAGATAGTTTACTACCTATATTTCAAGCTATTAGATTATGGTAAAAGTAGAAATAGACGAAGGTTCCGGCTTTTGCTTCGGTGTGGTCACTGCGATAAATAAAGCTGAAGAAGAGCTGACCAAAGGTGGTACTCTGTACTGCCTGGGAGACATTGTGCACAACAGCCGCGAAGTGGAACGCCTGAAAGAAATGGGCCTCATTACTATCAACCATGATGATTTCAACCATTTGCGCGATGCCAAAGTATTATTGCGGGCCCACGGTGAACCACCCGAAACGTATGAAATAGCCCGTCGCAACAACATTGAAATTATTGATGCCACTTGCCCGGTAGTACTCCGGCTACAAAAAAAAATAAAGCAAGAACATACACAGAAGAATGACGAAGATAAACAAATCGTCATTTACGGAAAAACCGGTCATGCAGAAGTCCTCGGACTGGTGGGGCAAACCACCGGAGAAGCGATTGTTATCGAGAAACTGGAAGAAGCCAAAAAACTTGATTTCAGCAAGAGCATCCGCCTATACTCGCAAACCACAAAGTCACTGGATGAATTTCAAAATATAGTGGAATACATCAAGGAACATATTTCACCGGAAGTCACGTTTGAATATTACGATACTATCTGCCGCCAGGTAGCCAACCGCATTCCGAACATCCGGAAATTTGCAGCGTCACACGACCTGGTATTTTTCGTTAGCGGAAAGAAAAGTTCCAACGGAAAAATGTTGTTCAGCGAATGCCAAAAGGTTAATCCTAACTCCCACTTGATAGACAGTGCCGAAGAGATAGACGGTTCCTTATTAACCGGAGCAACTTCTATAGGAGTGTGCGGAGCAACCTCCACTCCGAAATGGCTGATGGAAGAAATTTCAAAGGCAATTCAATCTCGCCTTACAGGACAATAAGTCACCGTTTTGAAACAACAAATTAACATTAAATATGAATAACGCCCTCAGCTTTTTGCTATCTTTGCCGAGCGAAAACAGGCTGCGGTGCAGCGATTATTAACATCAAACTAAAAGATTGTTATGGGAACAGTTAAGTGCATAGGTATTTTGACATCCGGTGGTGATGCACCGGGGATGAACGCCGCTATTCGTGCGGTGACACGCTCTGCTATTTACAACGGACTACAAGTAAAAGGTATATATAGAGGTTACAGAGGTCTGGTAACCGGTGAAATCAAAGAATTCAAGAGCCAGAACGTAAGTAATATTATACAACTGGGCGGTACAATTCTGAAAACAGCCCGCTGCCAGGAATTCACAACACCCGAAGGACGCCAGATAGCGTATGATAACATGAAGAAAGAAGGTATCGACGCTTTGGTTATCATCGGTGGTGACGGCTCACTGACAGGTGCCCGCGTCTTCGCACAGGAATTCGATGTACCGTGTATCGGATTACCGGGTACGATTGATAATGACTTGTACGGAACGGATACGACCATTGGTTATGATACTGCTTTGAATACGATTCTGGATGCAGTAGATAAGATTCGCGATACCGCTACTTCTCACGAACGTTTATTTTTTGTCGAAGTTATGGGACGTGATGCCGGTTTCCTTGCTTTGAACGGCGCCATCGCATCGGGTGCGGAAGCAGCCATTATTCCGGAATTCAGTACGGAAGTCGACCAACTGGAAGAGTTTATCAAGAACGGTTTCCGCAAATCCAAGAACAGCAGTATCGTGCTTGTAGCCGAAAGTGAACTGACAGGCGGTGCCATGCATTTTGCAGAACGCGTGAAGAACGAGTACCCTCAATATGACGTACGCGTTACCATTCTCGGTCACCTGCAACGTGGTGGAAGCCCTACGGCTCACGACCGTATTCTTGCCAGCCGACTCGGTGCAGCTGCCATTGATGCAATCATGGAAGGACAACGAAACGTGATGATCGGTATCGAGCATGACGAAGTGGTATATGTGCCCTTCACTAAAGCGATCAAGAATGATAAGCCGATTAAGAGAGAGTTGGTGAATGTTCTGAGAGAATTATCTATTTAATTCGCAAATATTTCAAGTTATAATAATGGGTGCATCCCGGACGAATAATCATTCGTCCGGGATGCACCCATTATTATAGCCACTTGGCTACAATTTCTTCCGTTTTATCCCACAACTCTTTCATCTGTACATGGTGAGTGTACTTTTCAGAAAGTACCTTAGGATGGCAACTCACATTCAGTGTTCCGGTACGTTGCCCCGCTTCCTCATTCAGCAACAAACTAACTGCCGTTGCCGCACCTTGCCGGGGAGTACGGATGAACGGACGGAAAAACACATCTGTCAGCGGGTCAAACCACATATGCATGGTTATAATCTTAGTGGAAACAATACCCGGATCTGCAGCATTGACAACAATTCCCTTCTCCTTTACCCTTTCCGCTAAAGCTATCGTAAACAGGGTCAATGCCAGTTTCGTATTACTATAAATCGGGATGCGCCAAAAAGCACCTTTCTTTCCACGCAGGAAGAAATCCGGGAAATCCAGTTTGCCAATGGCATATGTACAGGATACCATGTTCACAATACGGCTCCCCTCACCCATCAATGGCAGCAACTTACGGGTCAGAAGATAAGGACCTACGTAGTTGACGCTGACGGTACGCTCCAAGCCATCTTCGGTGATAGTTCGGGCGGTTTCCATGGTTCCGGCATTATTCATCAATAAGGTGATTACTTCGCCCCGTTGAAGGAGGATATTGGCAAAGGAAGCCACGGAAGATAAAGAAGAAAGATCAAGCGATACTATCTCAAGTGCCGTATTTCCGGTTTCCTGCATTAATAATTGCCGCTTTGGTTCTGCAAGTTGCGAGTCACGGCACGCCATGATTATTTTATATCCGGCAGAGGCAACGGCACGTGTAATCTCCATTCCCATGCCACCGTCTGCCCCGGTTATGATTGCAAGTTTCTGTTCCATCAATTATATAATAATGAGAAAGTATGTCAAAGCAAAAATCACTGTCATCTAGCTATTACCCTTCAGCCTCAATATTCCTGATTTCCCGTTTCAGGCAAGCCGGAAGTTCTTCATTTAAGTGTTGATGACATGCCATCTCGATGGAATACATCCGGGCAATGCAGTAATTGCTATGCTTACAATTGCAACGTGCGTTCTCCTCTTCGCGCATACGGTTGACAAAGCCCGGTTCATTGAGCAATGCACGCGCCATCTGCACGGCTTCAAAACCATCATCCAACACCTCATCTATCTTTTCACGAGACACTAAACCACCCACATACACCAGCGGCATCTTGATTTCCGCCCGAAACTTCAACGCATCCTCCAGGAAATAGGCCTCCTTGAATGGGACAGTCGGAATCATCCATTTTCCTACCATCCGCACACCATACTTCAGCCACCAGCAATCCATATAGTGAGTCATAGAACGAATAGGCATCCGGCCACGCATCACATACATAGGAGCTTTACTAACAAAACCTCCGCTCAACACCAATGCATGAGCGCCCGATTGCTCCAGACGCCTTGCCACCTGCATCGTTTCATCCATTTCCATACCGCCACGAAACCCGTCACGCATATTCATCTTCACCAATACAGCCATATCGGTTCCGGCAGCTTTCATCACTTCTTCCATCACCATATCCATAAAACGCATCCGGTTTTCCAGCGAACCACCGAAGCAATCCTTACGGTGATTAGTATAAGGAGAAAGAAACTGAGAAATCAGATATCCGTGTCCGGCATGTATTTCAACGGCATCAAAACCTGCTTCACGAGCCAGATTCACAGCACGGCCATACGCACGTGCCATCTCCGGCAATTCTTCTTTTTTCAAGCCACGAACGAAAGTAGGTGAATAAAGATTGAAACCGGTGGAAGCTCCGACAGGAGTAACACCACAGATACTTTTATGCGACATATTGCCGCAATGTCCCAATTGGATAGCCGCAGCAGCACCTTCGACATGTACAGCATCAGTCAGTTCCTTTAATCCGGGAATGATTTCAGGCCGCATCCACAATTGACGGTCGAAGGATAATCCACTTTGAGTGACGGCTGCATAGGCCACAGTAGTCATACCAATACCCCCAGCCGCAACTGAGCGGTGATAGTCAAGCAACATTTGCGAAGGAACATTACCCGGACACATACTTTCAAATGCCGCCGAACGGATAGTACGGTTCCGTAACGTCAGCGGACCAAAAGTTACAGGAGTAAACAACTTGCTCATGAGTATTATTTATGATTTGTGATTTATGATTTATGATTTATAAGAGAGAGATTAATAGAGAAAGGGGAAAACACGTTTCCTGTCTCCTACCTCATCTCCAAATTCTTCTTTATAGTGATGCCAAATGGCATTGGCACGCGGAACCAGATTGGCCACAGTCCACCACAGGAAAACGAGTCCGGAAAGCGACCACGTCAGTATCGCCCAGCCCGTCCATTCCACTATCTCACCGAAGTAATTGGCAGAAGTGACATAACGATACATACCTCGCGATGGCAGGTAGTGCCGTGTATCTCCCGGTTTGCGCAAATGGCGGATGATGTAATCAGAATACCAGTTAATAGCCATGCCGGTGAAAAACAATAATACCCCGATAATAAACTGGGGAGTCATCAGCCAAGCAGGTGTATAGAGAGTAGCGGGTGCCAGATAAAAGAGCCATTCGCCCTGCATGAAACCATTCAACAGGTTAAACACCACTCCCATCAGCATAATGGCAAGCGGCATCCGGCCCTTACCCTTCAGCAATAAAGGGAAAATAAACGCACGCTGAAAATAATGCAGTTGAAATAAAAGGAAGAAGATCAGCGGGACAAGCAAATGATAACGGTCGGAATTCCACCAAAGTATTGCCATCACAATAAATACCGGTGCCTCCATCAGTATCCAAGCCAGTTTATTGTTAATCGAAAAGCCCCACGATGCCGTGCGGAACATTCCATACCCCGCCTTGATAAAGTAAAGTGCGATAAAAACGAATAGTGCGATGATGCTCATCACACCAAGAAATATCCGGAAAGTCTCTTGCTCCATACTGTTTCGATTTAAGTACGGGCAAAGATATAGAAAAAGGGGGAAAAAGAAAACTTTCTCCCCCTAAATAGTTTACAAAAACTTATCGTTTCTTGATAGGCACATAAGCTGTTTCTTCGAGCACATTCTTGTAGGCCGGACGGATGATGCGCTTACCTTCGAAGTTCAATTCTTCGTTACGGTGGGCACACCAGCCGACGATACGGGCCATAGCAAACAGCGGCGTAAAGATTTCCTGCGGCAATCCGATCATCTCATAAACAAAACCGGAATAGAAGTCAACATTGCTCGATACTGTCTTTCCGTTATTCTTCACACGGCCGAATACTTCGATGGCACGCTCTTCCAGCAGTTCAAGGAAAGCAAATTCACGTTCTTTCCCTTTCTCTTTGGCAAGGTCACGAGCCAGTTCCTTCAATAAGATGGCGCGCGGGTCGGAAATCGTATAGACGGCATGGCCGATACCATAAATCAGTCCGGTCTTGTTATACACTTCCTTATTCAGCATACGGGTGAAGTACGTATCAATCTCGTCCACATTCGTCCAGTCCTGTATGTTCTCCTGCAAATGGTGGAACATATCGGCCACCTGGATATTCGCACCACCATGAAGCGGGCCTTTCAGCGAACCGATACCGGCAGCAATTGCCGAGTAAGTATCCGTTCCGGTTGAAGAAGTGACGCGAACGGTGAACGTAGAGTTGTTACCACCCCCGTGTTCAGCCTGAAGCACCAACAGGAGATCGAGGGTACGGGCGTCCAGTTGCGTATAATCACGTTTCAGCATATGAAGGAAATTCTCGGCAATCGAAAGATTCTCCTGCGGATGGCGGATATGCAAGGAACGGCCGAAAGTGGCATGACGAAGCATATTGTATGCGTATGCAATGATAGTGGGGAATTTGGAAATGAGGTCTATGCTCTGACGCATCAGATTATCGCGGGAAGTGTCATCGGCTTCCGGGTCGAAGCGGTACATTTCGAGCACGCTGCGTGCCAGGATATTCATAATGTTGTTTCCTTCCAGTTCGATAATATTCATCTTAGTTTTCTGTTCCAACGGCATGTTATCATTGATAAGTTCGCGGAAAGAAGCCAGTTCCTCTTTATCGGGCAGATTACCGGACAGCAGCAGATAAGCCACTTCCTCAAATCCGAAACGCTTCTCCTTCACAAATGCGTGGACAATATCTTCCACATCATATCCCCGGTAGAACAGTTTACCCGGAATCGGCTTCAAGCCACCGCCGGGAATACGTTCGTAACCCACTACGTTACCAATCCGGGTAAGCCCGACCAACACACCCGTGCCATCTTCATTACGCAAACCGCGTTTCACATCAAACTTGGAGAACAATTCAGTATCAATCCGAACAGCTTCCTTCATATTCTCGGAGAGCTTATAAACGATGTATTCCTTCTTCATTTTCGTATCGTTTTAATCGTTAGTATTATTTTTCTATTCTTTCTACAATCTCCCGCGTAAAGGCAGAAGTAGACAAAGAGACGCCGCCGGGCATGAAGCGCGCCAGGTCGGCGGTGGCACGGGCATCGAGGAAACTTTGTTCCAGGGCGTGTTCTATCAGAGAGGCCGGTTCTTTCCAGCCTAAATATTCGAGCATCATCACGGCGGAGAGGATAATAGAGCAAGGATTCACTATATCTTTGCCTGCAATATTCGGTGCTGTGCCGTGTGTGGCTTCAAAGATGGCATGCCCCGTCTGGTAATTGATATTCGCACCGGGAGCGATGCCGATGCCACCCACCATTGCCGCCAACTGGTCGGAAACATAATCTCCATTCAGATTAAGGGTGGCTATTACGGAATACTCTTCGGGAATCAACAAGGTATTTTGCAGGAAAGCGTCCGCTATGCAATCTTTAATGACCAAACGTCCGTCAGCCAATGCCTCACCGAATTCACGCTCCGCCAACTCATAGCCCCACTTCTTGAAACCGCCTTCAGTAAACTTCATGATATTGCCTTTGTGTACCAATGTTACGGAAGGCAATTTGTTTTCGAGCGCATAGCGACACGCAGCACGCACCAGACGCTCCGTTCCTTCTTTGGAAACAGGCTTCACACCAAACGATGACGTATTGGGGAAACGTACTTTCGTCACGCCCATTTCGTCATGCAGAAAGCGGTAGAATTTTTCCGCCTCCGGTGTACCCGCCTCCCACTCGATACCTGCATAGATATCTTCCGTATTCTCACGGAACACGCACATATTCACTTTTTCCGGATGGCGAACCGGAGAATGAATGCCTTGATACCAGCGAACCGGACGCAGGCACACATACAAATCCAGCGTTTGGCGCAACGCTACGTTCAGAGAGCAAATACCACCGCCGACAGGAGTCGTCAACGGGCCTTTGATACCCACTTTGTAGTCGCGAAAGGCTTCCATCGTTTCATCGGGCAACCACAGGCCGCACTTTTTGAAAGCCCGTTCGCCTGCCCATACTTCCATCCATTCAATCTGCCGCTGCCCACTGTAGGCTTTCTGCACGGCAGCATTCACAATAGCCTGCATGGAGGGGGTCACTTCAACTCCCACTCCATCACCCATGATAAAAGGTACTGTAATTTTATCCATTTCTTATCTTGCATTAAGGGCAGAGCCGGCACGGAACCAACTTATCTGCAATTCATTATACGTATGTTGAGCTTCAAAACTTTCTTTCGTCCCATCTTCATGGTGAAGGACAACTTTAAGGTTACGGCCGGGAGCAAACTCCGTCAGGCCGATTACCGAAATCAAATCGTGCTCCTGAATTTTATCGTAGTCGGCTTTGTCCACGAAAGTCAATGCCAACATTCCTTGTTTTTTCAGATTCGTTTCGTGGATGCGAGCGAAGCTTTTTGCCAGAATCACGCGAACATTCAGAAAACGGGGTTCCATAGCGGCATGTTCACGGCTGGAACCTTCGCCATAGTTTTCTTCGGCAACTACAATAGAGGAAATTCCTTCGGACTTATACATTTTTGCCGTACCGGAAACCGGCCCGTAAGTATTGGTAGAGCGATTCCATACACTATTAGTTTCCCCATTGAAAGCATTCACGGCTCCCATCAGCATATTATCCGAAATATTCTCCAGGTGTCCACGGAATCGGAGCCACGGACCTGCCATCGAGATATGGTCGGTGGTACATTTCCCCTGCGCTTTAATCAAGAGAGGCATATTCAGTAAATCAGTGCCTTCCCATGCCGGGAAGGGTTTCAGAAGCTGAAGCCGTTGCGAATGAGGATTCACCGTGATTTCCATCTTCTCACAACCGGGAGCCATATATCCCTCACTACCTTCGGCAAAGCCTTTCGGCGGCAGTTCTTCGCCAACAGGTTCGGAGAGTTTCACTTTTTCGCCTTTACAGTTCACCAAGGCATCTGTCAGTGGATTGAAGCAAAGGTCTCCGGCAATTGTCAGTGCCATAGTCAGTTCGGGAGAGGCGACAAAGGCATAGGTATTCGGATTGCCGTCCGCACGTTTGGCAAAGTTACGGTTGAAAGAAGTCACGATGGAGTTCTTGCGGGTGGGGTCATCCGTCTCACGCTTCCACTGCCCGATGCAAGGGCCGCAGGCATTCGCCATAATGGTAGCGCCAACTTTCTCAAAAGTTTCTATCATTCCGTCACGCTCTGCCGTAGCCCGTATTCTTTCGGAACCGGGATTCACGATTAAGGGGGCGGCAACCTTCAGATGCTTCTTCTCAACCTGACGGGCCAGAGAAACGGCACGGCTCAAATCCTGATAAGATGAGTTGGTACACGAACCTATCAACCCTACTTCCATCTTGCGCGGGTAACCGTTGGCCAATACTTTCTCGGCAAATTCTGAAATAGGTGTGGCGGCATCCGGCGTGAAAGGACCATTGATATATGGTTCCAGTCTGGAAAGATCGATCTCAATCACCCGGTCGTAGTAGTTTTCCGGAGCAAGCATGATATCGGCATCTGCACGAAGGTCTCCGGCGACGGAGTCTGCCATTCCGGCCACTTCTTCCCTTCCGGTAGCTTTCAGATAAGTGGCCATGCGGTCGTCATAGGGGAAAAGTGAAGTAGTTGCACCCACTTCGGCACCCATGTTGCAGATCGTAGCTTTTCCGGTGGCGGACAAGGAAGCCGTACCCGACCCAAAATACTCGATAATGGCATTTGTACCGCCTTTTACGGTCAAGATGCCTGCCAGTTTCAGAATGACATCTTTCGGAGCAGCCCAACCGCTCAACTCACCTTTCAGGTGTACACCAATCAGGCGGGGCATCTTCAATTCCCACTCCATACCGGTCATCACGTCTACCGCATCGGCACCACCGACACCAATGGCAACCATGCCCAGACCACCGGCATTGGGGGTATGAGAGTCTGTCCCTACCATCATTCCACCGGGGAAAGCATAATTCTCCAATACTACCTGGTGAATGATTCCTGCTCCCGGTTGCCAGAAACCGATACCGTAACGGGAAGAAACATCGCGGAGGAAATCATAGACTTCTTCATTCGTTTTGGTAGCCGTAGCAATGTCTTCTCGTGCGCCTTTATAAGCCTGTATCAGATGGTCGCAATGCACTGTAGAAGGTACAGCGGCTTGTTCACGGCCTGCATTCATGAATTGCAGCAATGCCATTTGTGCCGTCGCATCCTGCATTGCCACACGGTCGGGACGGAAGTTCACATAGTCTTCTCCCCTCTTGTAGTTCTTCACTCCTTTCTCATCATACAGATGAGTATACAAAATCTTTTCCGCCAGCGTCAACGGGCGTTGCAGCACAGCCCGCACGTGTTCTATTTTCCCCTTATAGGCAGCATAAAAGGCCTTTAACATTGTTACGTCATACACCATAATCACTTGAATTTTTAGTATTTCAATATTGTAAAGATTACAAATTAATATAATAAACAAACTAAAATACATAAAGGTTTAACAAATTAAAGCATTTCTTCGTGCAAAGGAGAAGAATGATTACCTTTGCGGGAAATCTATGCGATAAATGATAGTTTAGCGGCTTTGCCGCTAAACTATCATTTATCTCCATATATCATTCCTTTATTTATGAATAACGAAAAACTTCTTTCCCCAACCGATCATCTCCAACGGCAAGAGCTCCTCCTGCGCATGGAATACGAATATGAAAAAGAAGAGTTCAAGCGTCAGACTGAAACCATGGGTGTCGCCCGCAAGGTGAAACGGGGACTTTGCTGGTATCCTGCCACTCCCGGACGAAGTTACTACAATTCACTGAATCAATTGGTAATAGAAATTACACATACTGAAGATACTGATATAGAACATAATTTCGAGTTCGGGCGTCCCGTATGTTTTTTCCGGCAATCAGTGGATGGGAAAATCACCTATATGAACTTTACCGGTACCGTCAGTTATGCCGATGAAGCAAGAATGGTGGTAACCATGCCCAGTGCAGGCGCCATTCTGGAACTACAATCAACGGATAACCTCGGTGTACAGCTTTATTTTGATGAGACTTCCTATCGTACCATGTTCGAAGCCCTCTCTGACGTACTCCGTGCCAAAGGCAACCGTCTGGCAGAGTTGCGCGACATCATGCTGGGCACTCTGAAACCCGGCTCCCGCGAACTCTACCCCGTACGTTTTCCCTGGCTGAACTCTACACAGGAAACTGCCGTAAATAAAGTGTTATGTTCACGCGACGTATCTATCGTACATGGCCCTCCGGGAACGGGAAAGACAACTACTCTCGTAGAAGCCATTTATGAAACGCTTCACCGTGAACCCCAAGTCATGGTCTGCGCCCAAAGCAACACTGCCGTCGACTGGATTAGTGAGAAACTCGTAGACCGTGGCGTCAACGTCCTGCGCATCGGTAATCCTACAAGGGTGAATGACAAGATGCTTTCGTTTACTTACGAACGCCGCTTCGAGAGTCATCCCTCCTATACCGAGCTTTGGGGCATCCGCAAAGCCATGCGCGAGATGAATGGGCATCGTCGCGGCAGTTACGAAGAACGCGAAAGTGCCCGCAACCGCATGAGCCGCCTGCGCGACCGCGCCACACAACTGGAGATACAAATCAATGCCGACCTTTTCGACTCGGCACACGTCATAGCATCTACCCTGGTCAGTAGCAACCACCGCGTACTGAGCGGCCACCGCTTCGGTACATTATTCATTGATGAAGCTGCCCAAGCACTCGAAGCCGCCTGCTGGATAGCCATCCGCAAGGCCGACCGCATCGTGTTGGCAGGTGACCATTGCCAGCTACCTGCCACCATCAAATGTTATGAGGCCGCCCGCGCCGGACTGGAACATACGCTAATGGAACGTATCGTTACAACGAAGCCCTCCGTTGTCTCTCTATTGAGAATCCAATATCGCATGAACGAAGCCATCATGAATTTCCCTTCGCAGTGGTTTTATGAAGGACAACTGGAAGCTGCTCCCGAAATACGCCACCGCGGCATCCTCGATTGGGATACTCCCATCACATGGATAGATACCTCGGAGATGGAATTCAAAGAAGAATTTGTCGGCGAAACCTTCGGGCGCATCAATCGGGAAGAAGCCCACTTGCTGCTGAAAGAGTTGGAAGACTATATCCAACGCATCGGCGGGCACCGCATTCTCGACGAACGGATAGATTTCGGTATCATCTCGCCTTATAAAGCGCAAGTACAGTACCTTCGGAACAAAATAAAGACAAGCGCCGCCCTGCGTCCTTACCGCAGCCTGCTCACGGTTAATACCGTAGATGGTTTTCAGGGACAGGAACGTGATGTCGTCTTTATCAGCCTTGTCCGTGCCAACGAGGACGGACAGATAGGTTTCCTCAATGACCTGCGACGGATGAATGTTGCCATCACCCGTGCACGTATGAAACTGGTGATACTGGGAAATGCTGATACACTAAAACAGCATAAATTCTATCATAAACTTATTGATTATATCAGAGAGATTTCAAAGGCATAAAAGAAGAGGAGAAGCTTTTTGCTTCTCCCCTATGCAGTATACGTCCTGAAGCTAAATCAGGATTACAGTTACAAATATGTTAGTTGTTCTCCGGACGCAACTTACGAACCGTAACAGCCGTCTGCCACATTTCACTTTCGCGCAACTGACGAAGTTCTTCGTTCAGTTTGTCACGATAATCGGGTTTAGAGTTGCTGTCGATAGAAATCTGCGCCTCGTTACCGGACTTAACGCTTGCATACAGCTTTTCAACTACCGGCTTGATAGCATCGTGGAACGGAGTCATCCAATCCAAAGCACCACGCTGAGCGGTAGTAGAACAGTTAGCATACATCCAGTCCATACCGTTCTTTGCGAACAACGGCATCAATGATTGAGTCAGTTCCTCCACCGTTTCGTTGAACGCTTCTGACGGAGTATGACCGTTTTCACGCAATACTTCGTACTGAGCCAACAGCAATCCCTGGATAGCGCCCATCAATGAACCGCGTTCACCGGTCAAATCGGAAGTGGCTTCGCGAGTGAAAGTTGTTTCAAACAGATAGCCTGAACCGATACCGATACCCAATGCAATGGTTCTGTCCATAGCCTTGCCCGTAGCATCCTGATAGATAGCGTAAGAAGAGTTCAAGCCGCGGCCTTCGAGGAACATGGTACGCAATGAAGTACCGGAACCTTTAGGAGCAACCATGATAACGTCGATATCTTTCTGAGGAACAACGCCCGTGCGGTCGCTCCAGGTGATAGCAAAACCATGAGAGAAGTAAAGAGCTTTGCCGGGAGTCAGATAAGGCTTGATAGTAGGCCATACAGACATTACGGCTGCATCGGACAACAAGCACATGATAATAGTACCTTTCTCACAAGCCTCTTCGATGCCGAACAGCGTTTCGCCCGGAACCCATCCGTCTGCCACTGCCTTTTCATAAGTCTTGCCCGGACGCTGTCCAACGATTACGTTGAAACCGTTGTCGCGCAGGTTGCATGCCTGTCCCGGTCCTTGTACGCCGTAACCGATTACTGCAATTGTTTCATCTTTCAAAATCTCACGAGCTTTTTCCAAAGGAAATTCTTCACGCGTCATTACGTTCTCAGTAACACCGCCAAAATTCATCTGTGCCATTTTCTTTTTTTAGTTTTTTATTTGTGGCTTGCGCCAACTAATTGATTAATAAAATTATTTCTCTGTAAATATCACTCTTGAACGGCAAACCACTTCGCTGCCATTCTTTTTCACTTCAATGTCGAAAGCCCCGTCTCCCAATTCATCTTTATAAAAGGTGAGTTCGTCGCCATAATAGCTTTCGGCCACGTATGCCATCTCAAAACGACGGATGCGTTTTTCTTTATACATCTCTATCGGAAACAAATCCATGATGTGCTCGATGTAACGGATGCTGTTCACATGGCCGTTGATGTCGATATCACTGTATTTCGCCTTCACGGCGGCTACCGGTTCGGCAGAAGTCACTTTGATGCGTGACGGTTTCTCGATGGGACAAAGTTCGTCACACACATAATCCACAATGCTGCCTCCGTGCAATGCCAGCAAATCGGCGGGCTTACGGGTGTTGAGGTTAATCATGGCCCATACGGAACGTGCATAACCTATTTTATTGCCGTCTTTATTGAGCAAGGCAAAATTACGGTCGGTGAAGAGGCGGTACACATTCTCTACCCAGGTCCAGATGGTGAAATCCTCATATTGGTAAGGCATTTCATCCAGTTCGATGGCAAGGCGCGAAAGCACCCACGTGTAGTTGTCTTCGTTCAGCGTAGCGATGCCGAAACCGCGGTCGCTGGCATGGAAGCCGGCACAGTTCAGCAGGTGGTTGCCCAGCACACCCATCGTAAGGCGTCCGGTAAAGTCCACATGGAAGGGTTCCGCTACGAACTTGTATTTCCCTATCTTGTCATTCTCACTCATTGTCCTGCTCCTTTTCTTTTTTCAAACGATATTTGGCTTCACGGTCGGCAAGGTATTCGTTCACACGTTCAAAGCAACTTGTGGTGATGGCCACACGTCCCGAACGCACGAATTGGAGTACACAGTCGAGGGCACGCAACTCATCATACAGGTTGGTAATTTCTTCACCCATGCCGTTCTTCTCCACAATAGCGAAGACGGCATTCACTTCTACGATACGCGCATTGTATTTACGGATCACCTTCGATACTTCCGGCTTTTCTTCCAGCGTAGGAGTGGTTATCTTGTAAAGCGCAATCTCGTGTTGGTAAATCTCATCATCCGTGAAGTAGTGCGCTTGCAGCACATCTATCTTCTTGGTGATTTGCTTCGTTACTTTTTCGATGGTGTCTTTGTCCGTCCATGCGGTAATGGTGTACTTGTGTACGCCCTTGATGGACGAAGCCGATACATTCAGGCTCTCGATATTGATTTGGCGACGGGTAAACACAGCAGTCACCTGATTCAGCAAACCGGCGAAGTTCTCTGAATGAACGATTATCGTATATAATGTCTTGTCCATATTAAATGAAGAATTAAAAATGAAGAATGAAGAATTAGCATTCCAACAACATCTGGTTTACCGAACCACCCGGAGGCGTCATCGGCAATACGTTGCTTTCTTCCATCACACAAGCTTCCAGCAGGAACGGACCGTCCGTAGCAAGCATCTCTTCTATCGCACCTTTCAGTTCTTCACGCTTCATCACACGGCGTGAAGGGATTTCGTAAGCGGAAGCTATCTTCATATAATCCGGATTCAGCATCGGAGTGAATGAGTAGCGACGGTTGAAGAACATAGCCTGCCACTGGCGTACATTACCCAGGAAGTTATTGTTCAGCAAGATAATCTTCACAGGAGCTTTCTGTTCCATAATAGTTCCCAACTCCTGAATGTTCATCTGCAAACCACCATCACCCATAAATACGCAAACCGTGCGGTCGGGACGTCCGAAAGTTGCACCGATAGCGGCAGGAAGTCCGAAACCCATCGTACCCAGTCCACCGGAGGTGACGATGCTACGTTCCTTGCTGAATTTGAAGTAACGGGCAGACATCATCTGATTCTGACCGACGTCGGTAACCAATATGGCTTCGTTGTTTGTCGCCTCACTTACAGCGCGTACCACTTCGCCCATGCTCAGTGATTTGCTCGCCGGATGAAGTTCGGGGCGGATTACCTTTTCATCTTCCACCTTTTCGTAAGGGAGGAAGCTATCCAGCCATTCCTGATGAGTGGCAGGGGTCAGAAGTTCCGTAACGGCGGCAAGAGTTTCCTTGCAATCGCCCAGTACGGCAATGTCCGTCTTCACATTCTTATCTATCTCGGCGGGGTCGATATCAAAATGGATAATTTTCGCTTGTTTGGCATACGTGTCCAGTTTTCCGGTCACGCGGTCGTCGAAACGCATTCCCACGGCAATAAGCACATCACACTTGTTGGTGTTGATATTAGGGCCGAGGTTGCCGTGCATACCCAACATACCTTTATTCAGAGGATGCGCAGTGGGCAATGCAGAAAGTCCCAGCATGGTGCAGCCGGCAGGTATTCCGGCTTTCTCGATAAAAGCACGGAGTTCTTGCTGCGCACCACCGAGTTCAACGCCCTGTCCCACCAGTACAAGCGGACGTTCGGCGTTATTTATCAGTTCGGCAGCCTGACGGATAGCCAGGTCGTCCATTTCGGGAACAGGCTGGTAACTGCGGATATAATCCAGTTTGGTAGGAATATATTCTGTCTTTTCCACCTGTGCATTCTTGGCAAAGTCCAGTACTACCGGACCGGGACGGCCACTCTTCGCAACATAGAAAGCACGTGCTACGGCCCAGGGCACATCTTCGGCACTACGTATCTGATAGCTCCACTTGGCGATAGGCTGCGTGATGCCCACCAGGTCTACTTCCTGAAAAGCGTCCGTACCCAGAAAGCCTGTGCCTACCTGTCCTGCAATGACCACCAGAGGGGTACTGTCTATCATAGCATCCGCAATGCCGGTAATCGTGTTTGTAGCACCGGGACCGCTGGTCACCAGGCAAACACCTACCTCACCCGATACACGGGCAAAGCCTTGTGCGGCATGGGCAGCACCTTGTTCGTGCCGAACCAAGATATGGTTCAATGTCTTTCGATGGTCGTATAAGGCGTCGAATACCGGCATGATAGAACCACCCGGATACCCGAAAATGGTCTTTACCCCCTGATGTTCCAGAGAACGCATCAATGCTTCGGCGCCTGTTATCATATCTTTCATTTCTTCAATTTTCAAGTTTAACTCTTCACTCTCAATTCTCAACTTTCCACTAAATAAGTCTCACAGCTCCTTTATCTGCCGAACTCACCATACTTGCGTATGCCTTCAGACTCTTTGAGACTTCGCGCGTGCGGGTGACGGGTGTCATCGGACGGGCAGCCAGTTCTTCATCCGTCAGTCTGACGTTAATAGAACGTTCAGGGATATTGATTTCGATAATATCCCCATCCTGGATTTTACCGATATTGCCTCCGGCAGCCGCTTCGGGAGAAACATGCCCGATACTCAGCCCTGATGTACCGCCACTGAAACGACCGTCCGTAATCAGCGCACATTCCTTACCCAGATGGCGCGATTTGATGTACGAAGTCGGATAAAGCATTTCCTGCATACCCGGACCGCCTTTCGGGCCTTCGTAAGTAATGACCACAACATCACCGCTGACAACTTTCCCACCAAGAATACCGTCACAGGCAGCTTCCTGTGAATCGAACACTTTGGCTGGGCCGGTGAACTTCCAGATACTTTCGTCCACGCCCGCAGTCTTCACCACACAACCATCCTGGGCAATGTTACCTTTCAGAACAGCCAGTCCGCCGTCTTTGCTGTAAGCATGTTCCAAGTCACGGATGCAACCTTCCGCACGGTCTGTGTCCAGTTCCTTATAATAAACATCTTGTGAGCCCAGCACTAGATTGAATTTTCCGGCGGCAGCACTCTTGTACTTCTTCACGGCTTCCTCGCAAACATTCGGACTGGTAATACTGTATTTATCAATAACTTCCGCCAGCGACCTGCCGTCTACGCGTTTCACGTCCGTATTGACTAAGCCGCCTTTGGCAAGCTCGCTCATGATAGCGATGATGCCTCCGGCACGGTTCACGTCTTGAATATGATACTTCTGAGTATTCGGGGCAACCTTACACAGGCAAGGAGTCTTGCGGGACAGCATATCAATGTCGTCCATCTTGAAGTCAGCCTCCGCCTCGTGCGCCACAGCCAGCAGGTGAAGCACAGTGTTGGTTGAACCACCCATCGCGATGTCCAGCGTCATGGCATTCAGAAAAGCCTGACGGGTAGCGATGCTTCGGGGAAGTACGCTTTCATCCCCGTTTTCATAATATTTATAAGCGTTTTCCACAATCAGTTTCGCGGCATCCTTGAAGAGCTGTGTACGGTTGGCATGAGTGGCCACAATGGTTCCGTTGCCCGGCAATGCCAGACCGATGGCTTCGTTCAGACAGTTCATCGAATTGGCGGTAAACATACCGGAACAACAACCGCAAGAGGGACAGGCATGTTGCTCAATCTGAGCTACATCGGCATCACTTACACTCTCATCCGCCGATTTAATCATAGCGTCAATCAAGTCGAGATGCTGCCCATTCCATTCACCGGCTTCCATCGGTCCGCCGGAAACGAACACCGTAGGGATATTGAGGCGCATGGCAGCCATCAGCATACCCGGAGTGATCTTGTCGCAATTACTGATGCAAACCATCGCATCCGCCTTGTGCGCATTCACCATATATTCTACGCTGTCGGCAATGATGTCTCGTGAAGGAAGCGAATAGAGCATACCGTCGTGTCCCATCGCAATACCATCGTCGATGGCAATCGTATTAAATTCGGCAGCAAAACATCCCAGCTTCTCAATCTCAGCTTTCACCTGTTGCCCTATCTCGTGCAAGTGCACATGTCCGGGAACAAACTGCGTAAATGAGTTGACTATCGCGATAATAGGCTTTCCTAATTGTTCTTTCTTCATGCCGTTTGCCATCCACAACGCACGTGCACCTGCCATACGGCGGCCTTGCGTGCTGAACGAACTGCGTAATTGGTGTTTCATCTTCAAATCTCCTTTTAATTAAAAAGCCTCTCTCACGTATGGTGAGAAAGGCTCCTAAATTGATATCTTAACGTACGAATACATACAATAACCTTTCTCACGCTCTTGACTCCAAGACCACGACGCGAATAATATGCAGGACTGCCAGGTTAATAGATGTATGCAGATTCATAACTTAATTTACTTTACTGTTCTTGTTAATTGTGCTGCAAAGGTAAGGGCTTTTTTATAAACTCCAAACAATTTGAAGAAAAAAATGAGATAATTATGATTAATCGTAAGAAAACACCGCTTTTAAATCTTATTTTATCACTTATTCAGGCTAAAAATAAGTAATTTGCCTATATCTTCAAAAGAAAACAGAGTCCTATCAGAGCCATGTCTGCTCCGTATTTTCTCCACGTCTATAGCAAAAGGAAAAATACGGAGATGATGTGGAGCAGGTGTGGAGCAGGTGTGGACCGGATACGGAGATAGTATGGAGATGCTATTTGGGTGCGTTTTCCTGAATTTCCTCCCTACCCATCCCTCCTTTCAGATTTATTTCGTACCTTTGTCGCTTCTTGAAAAAAGAATTATTCATAAAAAAGACAGAATATGGAAACAGTAGAAAACAAGTACATTACCGTAGCTTATAAATTATACGCTATAGAAGATGGTGAAAAAGACTTCACCGAAGAAGCAACAGCCGAACATCCGTTCCAATTCATTTCCGGTCTGGGTTTGACTTTAGAGTCTTTCGAAGACCAAGTGAAGGATCTGAAAGCTGGTGATAAGTTCGACTTCACCATCGCTTGCGCAGATGCTTACGGTGACTTTGACGAAGAACATGTAATCGACCTTCCGAAGCAAATCTTCGAAGTAGACGGCAAGTTCGACAGCGAACGTATTGTAGCAGGTAACATCGTTCCTCTGATGACCGCCGAAGGTCAACGCATCAACGGAACTGTACAGGAAGTTAAAGCAGACGTAGTGGTAATGGACATGAACCACCCCTTGGCAGGTTGCGACCTGAACTTTGTAGGTGAAGTAATAGAAAGCCGTCCGGCAACCAATGAAGAATTAGCTGAAATCGCCCGTATGATGAGCGGTGGCGGATGCAGTTGCGGTTGCGACAGCTGTGGTGACGATTGCGGCGACGGTTGCGGTGATCACGACCACCAGGGATGTGGATGCGGATGCAATCATTGACAATTGAAAATTGATAATTGACAATTGCTGCGCTGTATGCTGCATAGTAATTGTCAATTATCAATTGTCAATTCTTCAATTCTTTCCCGTCATTATCTCCAGCACCAGTTTATCCGTTTCATTCATTCCTTTCGACCCTATCTTGGTCAGATTACGGATACTTTGATCTACATCTTCATCAATAATTCCCTCTACAGAAGTTACACAACGGTTTTCCATGGCCATGATGGCGGAAAGAACAGCGGTAGATACGCCGGTAGTTACTTTCAAGGCACAACTGGGCTTCGCACCGTCACAAATCATACCCGTAAGGTTGGCTATCATATTCTGAACGGCATAAGCCACTTGCTCATAAGTTCCCCCCATCAGCCACGTGATGCCGCAACTGGAACCGGTAGCAGCAACGACGCAACCGCACAGAGCAGATAAACGTCCCAGACTTTGTTTGATATAGATCACCGTCAGGTGACTCAACATCAGGGCACGTATCAATTCTTCTTCCGATTTTCCATTCTCTTCGGCATACACCAAAACCGGCAGAGTAGCGGATATACCTTGATTACCACTGCCCGAATTGCTCATCACCGGAATCATAGCTCCTGCCATACGGGCATCACAAGCGCCCGAAGTATAAGAGAGGATATGCGAAAAGACACTATCACCCATCACTTTATGTTCGTAAGTGCCACGCAATATCTTACCCAGGCAATGACCATATTCGCCTTCGAACGAACGTTCGGCAGCAATTTTATTCAAACGGGCAGTTTCAAGGATGAAACGAATCTCATCCAACGGAGCATTTAAGGCAAAATCATAAACTTTACGTAAGCTCAGTTCTACAGTTTCTTCTTCCTCTTCATCCCCTGCCACATGCTGTTTCTGCAACAGGATTTCTCCGTTATGTTCTATATATATAAAGGTGGTATGTCCTCCGGCAATCACTGCAGTAGCCCGGTTATCTCCAGCTTCACAGCAGATTTCAATATACAGTTTTTCTTCGATATTCTCTTTCAGCGAAATATGGATGCGTTTTTCCTCAATGAATCGCTTTCCTTCTTCCACAGCATCGGGGGTACTGTCTTTCAGCACCTCCAGTTGATAATCCGATTTTCCAATCAGTGCTCCCAGCGCAATTGCGATGGGCAATCCAATCATCCCGGTACCCGGAATGCCCACTCCCATAGCGTTTTTCAGAATATTAGCACTTAGCAACACATTGATTTTTTCAGGTTTCATTCCCAGTGTTTCTGTTGCTTTAGTCACGCATAATGCCACTGCAATGGGTTCTGTACACCCAATAGCGGGCACAACCTCCTGATGTATCAGGTCGATTATCCGTTTTCTCTCTAACTCAGTTATCATTATTTCACGGTTTTTAATGGACACAAATTTAGAAAAAATGTTTTTAATATGGATGCAAAGTCTTCTATTTCAAAAAAGAAACTTAACTTTGCGCCCGAGTTTTACATTATTAATAACCAAAAACTGAATTAAATGAAGATTAAAACGCTGACCTCGTGTTTCTTTGTGGCACTTGCCCTATCTTCTTGTATACAAGACGAAGCGCTTAATTCTGAAGCAGCCATTGATGGCTGTACAGGTGCTGATGTGCAATTAGCAAACATCAATGCAAAAGATAAAGTAGTCGATGTATATGTAAATAACGGTGCAGATCTTTCAAAACAAGAATTGATGTTTAATTTACCTGAAGGAGCCACTATTAAAGCAAACGAAGCTAAATCAGGAGATAACGGAAATATCTATAATTTCAGTGAAGGAGACAACTCTCGTTCATTCACAGTAACTTCAGAAGATGGCAAATTTTCACCTACTTACAGAGTCAATCTTAAAGCCCCTGAATTGCCAACTTCCTATCATTTTGAACATCTTGTAACTACCGAAGAGCCTTTCCATATCATATATGAAGAATCTTATTCAGCAAAAGGTGCCTGGCAATATTTGCAATGGTCCAGTGGAAATCCAGGCTATAAATTAACCTTTATGGCAAACGGAGCTACAGATTATCCAACCGTACTGGTAGATGGCGGTCATGAAGGTAAATGTGTTAAACTGGAAACTAAGGATACCGGAAGTTTCGGATCAATGGTAAAAATGTATATTGCTGCAGGAAACTTATTTATTGGCAATTTTGATGTTGGAAAAGCATTGTCAGGAGCAAGCGGTGCACTAAAAGCAACAACTTTCGGCTTCCAATTTTATAAACGTCCCGTGGGACTCAGAGGATATTTTAAATATAAGGCCGGTCCTGTTTATACAGAAAATGGGACGCCCCAAAATGGGCCTAAAGACAGGTTTGATATCTATGCTATCATGTATGAAGCTGACGAAAACTCATTTATGCTGGATGGTACCAATGCAAAGACTTCTGACAAATTGGTATATCTGGCACAAATAAAAGAAGAAGACGCAGTGGAAACTGATACTTGGACTGAATTCAGATTACCGTTTGAATCACAGAATGGAAAAGTACTCGATAAACAGAAACTCCAGAATGGAAAATATAAACTTGGTATTATATTCTCTTCAAGCATAGACGGAGATCGGTTTAAAGGTGCAGTTGGAAGTACGCTCTATATAGATGAGGTGGAATTGGTGTGTGAGGATATCTAAAAAGCAAAAATGATTATGAAGAAATATAATAACATTATTATTATCACATTACTGCTGGCAGTGGTGGGAATTACATCTGTAAAGGCACAGGGAGACAGAACCCATAGCATTACTCAATCATATCTTCGGGGTTGGGAATATTCATTGAAAGCAGGATTCAGCATTGGAGGTACAGCGCCATTGCCTTTGCCCAAAGAGATACGCAAAATAGATAGTTATGTTCCCAGTATGGCAATCTCTATTGAAGGTAATGCCACCAAATGGTTAGATGAAAAGAAAATATGGGGATTAACTTTAGGACTGCGCCTGGAAAACAAGAATATGACTACAGAGGCTACCGTAAAGAACTATGGTATGAAAATTATCAATACCAACGGTGGAGAGTTGGAAGGCTTATGGACGGGAGGTGTGAAGACTAAGGTTAAGAATTCCTATCTTACGGTACCCATACTTGCCAACTATAAAATCAGTAAACGTTGGAAACTTGTAGCTGGCCCCTATTTTTCTTACATGTTAGAAGGCGACTTCTCCGGTCATGTTTATGAAGGACATCTCCGTACACCTGATGAAACCGGTTCACGCGTAGAGTTTTCCGGCGAAAGCATTGCAACGTATGACTTTTCTGACGATCTCCGCAAATTTCAGTGGGGTATTCAGTTGGGTGGCGAATGGAAAGCTTTCAAACATCTGAATGTTTATGCTGACCTGACTTGGGGGTTAAATGATATCTTCAAGAAGGATTTCAAAACAATCTCTTTTGCAATGTATCCTATTTATCTAAATATAGGATTTGGATATTCATTCTAAAGAGAATTTATACATAAAAGAAACGGGAGTTATCAGTCTTTTGATAACTCCCGTTTCTTTATATATATCAGGAAAACTATTTATTTCCTACATAACTTACCGCAAGATCTCCAGCAGGTGTACCCGCAATGTTAATAGTAACGTTAAGTGTCTTACCATCCGAACTTCCATCAACTACAACCGGAAAAGTGCCCAATACAATTGAAACATTCCCACTACCATCAATATCTATTTTATTGCCATTCTGCTTCGCATCGCATCCTTCCACTACAATATCTCCGAGGGATTGCCCCAGGAAGCTAAAGTCTTTCAACTCAATCGTCACCTTGCTATCACTAACTTTTATCAAAGATATAGAAATATCCGGTGTAGGAGCTCCCAGAACCGTCAACGTCCCTTTATAAGTACCTACAACGTTATCAACAGTCAACGGCCCATCATTATCATCGTCATCACTACACGCTGTAAACAGACACATTGTACATATTACAGCAAACAAATAAAAAATACTTTTCTTCATTGTCAAGCCTTTTTAAGTTATTAAATCACTATTATTATTGTAAGGATAATCATTGAACATTAAAAGGAGTTTGGCAGTAACCAACTATTATTCAACAGATTATTCCAATCAACAATTTCACAAATATAGCAAAAAGTAAAATATACGGTTTACTCTTCTGAAAATTCAAACAGAATTATGTAATTTGGAACATTCTTTTAATACAAATATATGAGTTCTAAAGATTATAAATAAAAACGCTGGAAATCAGATGTGTGATTGACTTCCAGCATTTTTTCTATTTTATAGTACCGAATTATTATTCACCAATTATTTCCAACTCATCAATCCATAACGTACTGCCACCAGCACCTTTGAACGCATCACCGTCTTTACTTGATGCACAAACGATTGCCAACTTATATGTTTTACCCGACTCATATGTTTTTCCATTCACATAAGTAAAAGGTATATCAAAGTAGGTATAAGCGGCTTTTGCAGTACCATCATCCAGTACAGCTACAGCTACGCGGTATTCAGAGCTATTGATATTATTCCCTGTTAAAGTTACCTCATTACCCTCAGCGTCCTCAGCCTCATACAATACAGCCTGGATAGCACACTCATCTGTAATTTCCGGATGTTCTACTACATCTTCCGGCTTAGTAGCTCCAGTACCATCTATGAATTTATCGCCCGGAGTATATTTATACCATCCTCTAAAATAGGCTGGCTTCATCTCATAAGCAACGCCAAACTTCGTACTATTCAAACGATCTTTCATATCAAGAACAAATTTTCCTGTGAAAACAGAACCTGATGTAATGGCAGGCACCAATGAATTCATTTTTGCACTTGTATCCATAGTCACCAACTTAGCAGCAGCTTCACCTGCAACAACATCTTCAGTTTCTTTATACAAAGGAAAACCTTCTATACCATAAAGCCACAAAAGAGAAGCAGCGGTTGCACTGGTAGCAAGCGTTTCTTCAATCGGTTCATCATGCTTAGATTTACCAGCACCAACAGATTTCCATTCATCAAACGGAAATTTCATCGCTACTTGACGGCCAGCTAATGAAACAATATATTCTTTCACTGTTCCATCCTCTGCTATAACTGTATAAGTAACATCAGAAGCAAAATTTTGCTTTACACCTGTTGCAGGACTTATAGTTGCTTTTAAAGAAATTTCAATAGTAGGTACAAGTGCAGCTAATTCTTCATCCGTAGCATCATCTAAGACTTTAAAAGTTATCTTACCTGTAGCATCATCAATTATCGGCTGTTCCGTTATAATCGAAGCATCTTTAAATACAAAACTAGTAATTTGGGCTTCCGAACTTTCAGAGCCAGTTAATTTATCACCTTTATATACTACTTTCACCGTTTCACCCAACTGTTCTACAGCAATATCTAAATTGACTTCAGCCTTACCATTATTTAATGTACCGGCTACATTCACATTACACTTACCAATACCATTTGCTAAATTCAATTCTTGATTACCGGTAAATGAATATGAAGTTCCATTTTGTTTCAAAGCACATTTTTCTAATTTAATAGTTCCCAGATTATTTCCCATGAAACTAAAATCTTTCAGTTCCAGACTAATGATATTATTTCCCGATTTTGCAATCGTAATATTCTTCGGCAATCCCACACCTACAGGATTACCATCCAATTCTATATCAAGAGTTCCTTTGTATGTACCTGCCAATTCTTCCTCAATCGGATAAACAGGATCATCATCATCGCTACATGAAGTGAACAAACTCACTGAACAGATCAATGCAAACAAATAAAATAAATTCTTCTTCATAATCTTGTTGTTTAGTTAATAATAGTCTCCCAAAACAGGAGATTATGTTCTTTTTTTAATGCAACACTTTTGAGGATGCAAAATAATAGCTTTTTAAGTAAGGACAAAAGGTCTGTTTTACTTATTAATGTTCCATTTTTAACTTAAGCTATTAAATGTGAAGTTATATATAGCTTTTTTATCTGTTAATTACACGACACATTTATTATTAGTTTTATTACAAGAAAAAAACTGAGATAAAAAACATCGAAAGAGATTCAATTGTTTATTATCTCAGGACCTTCTTGAGATTAGGTCAAAGAAAGCGTTCATTCATGATAGAACATATAAAACAGTACGAATACACAAAAAATCCCTATACTCCGCTCCTCATTATTCCTACGTATGAAGCAAAATATAGGGATTCTTCTTAATTAATCTATAATTTTACTTAGTCAAATCAAGACCTAGATTAAATTCCGTACTCATATTGTAATAACCACCTACAACAGCTACCAAGAATCCAGCTGCCGCATATTCTTCTGGAATTATCCCTGCTTTTTGTATAGCAGTCCAAATTTGAACAATATCCATAGTAGTTTCCTCTTCTCCCCAGGTATCAACATTTCCTGTCTTATATGATTTTAAGAGTGGAGATAAAGCCTCTTTATTCAAATAAACATATGTATGCCCATTAGTACTTTTTACATCCATTGGTATACCTTCCTTTACCCATGTGAGCAAAGTTGCAAAAGTTTCATCAGTAACTCCACTGAAATCAACCCCGAGCATTGTATTCAGAAGTCCCTTAATTGTAGATGGTTCAGATTGAAGAATTGTTAAAATGACATCTGAAAGCGCACTGGCATCAGCTCCCATTGCAGTCTCAATAATGCCAAGAATATTCAACTTCAAATATAACTGTCCCTCTTTTTCATACCAAAAAGCCAAATTCTTAGGAGATTGCAACCATCCCTCAGACGGAATTAAGGCACTAACATCTTCTGCAGAAGGTACTATTCCGCTAAGCATCCCCATGATGTTATTAGGATCCATAGTGATAGCATTTGAAGAATATTGAGCCGTAATATTTCCATCCTTCACAAATGTCACATCTTTCAAGACCTGAGGCAAAAGCATACCACCAAGTCCTCTAAGCAAAGCAGCATACAAAGGTGCAGTACTATCTTCAATACCTTGCCAGTCTACGTATAAGGAGCTTGTTGCTACAATAGAAAACTCTGGGCCAAAAGCTTCTAAATTACCAACAGAATAATTTCCTAATCCATAAGTACCGACCCATCCACTAGGATTATTCATTATCACATTTAAATTCAATGTCAAGACTTTATTCTCACGATTTCCACTATACTCAACTGTAGCATTGGTTGTAGTTGCAGTACCAGTAAATCCATCCTCATTCAGTGAAACTCCTGTCAAGACGGTTTCACTTTCTCCTGGGATTACGTCTTTTAATAAAAGGCTCACATTATCACCATTAGTTGCATCAAAAACTACAGTCTTTCCAGTCAATAAATTACCTCCATAAGAAAGAGTTAATGTTTTTGCACTATAAGTTCCAATATATAAACCGGGACCTGAAGCGGATAGGTTCAATGACAATTTTCCATCCAAAGTTATATTACCATCTACATTGACAGTAAGAAACGCAGCAGATCTTGTTCTAACAGGTTTAGTAGTTATATCTTTAGAACCACTTAACTTAAAAGAGCCATCTGTTTGCTTTTCCATTTTCACATCAACAGTTACATCACTATAACCATCAATCACATCCTTCAAACCAACTGCAGCACTCTCAAGATTTAGTGCATTAAAACTTACTGTACCTGTGGTATTCTGACCATTTAGCTGCAAAGAAACATTACTTGCAACTATTTCACCTTGCGGTAGCTTCTGCCAACTATTGTCATCATCGTCACTACAAGCCGTAAACAAACTCATTGAACAGATCAATGCGAACAAATAAAATAAATTCTTCTTCATATTTTTCTTGTTTAGTAAATAATAGCTCCCCATCGCTGGGTAGTCATGCCTTTTTTATAAAATAAGATTTCAAGGGTGCAAAATAACAGCTTTTAATGATATCAGACAAGGTCTATTCTAAAAATGAGCTGTTCTTTTTTTAAGAGCACACATCTTTAATTACTACCTTTTGCAACTTATCTCACTTGTTAGTCGCCTAAATCCACAACAACATTAAACACTTGCGGCTGTGTTGACCTTCACTTGTACAAGCGAGAGCCTACACTCCTACAAGTGAAGGTCAACGCAGCCGCAAGTGTTTTTACGAAGAAGATATAAAAAAACCTCATTCTATAAAAAAAATAATATTTCTTCCCTCCCATGAGAAAAAATCCATAACTATTTGTTATCTTTAGGCATCCAAAAGCTTTTATTCAAAGGATTTGGCATGAATAAACCTTATACATAAACCATTAAAGCAAAAGATTATGTTCAACTCATTCGGCAATATCCTCCGCCTTACCAGCTTTGGGGAGTCACATGGTAAAGGCATCGGAGGCGTCATAGATGGATTTCCCGCAGGCATCCGCATTGACATGGATTTCGTGCAAGCGGAACTGAATCGTCGCCGCCCCGGACAATCCCTTATTACTACGGCACGGAAAGAAGGGGATAAAGTAGAATTCCTTTCCGGTATCTTCGAAGGCAAATCAACAGGATGTCCTATCGGATTCATTGTATGGAACGAGAACCAACATTCCAATGATTATGATAATATGAAAGAGGTATATCGCCCCTCACATGCGGACTATACTTATAAGGTGAAATATGGAATCCGTGACTACCGGGGAGGCGGGCGTTCATCGGCACGCGAAACCATCTCACGCGTAGTGGCAGGTGCACTTGCCAAACAAGCGCTCCGCCAATTGGGAGTACGTATCACGGCATATACTTCACAAGTAGGCCCTATCCGCCTGGAAGAAAACTATACCGCTTATGACCTCGATTTAATAGAAACCAATCCAGTACGTTGTCCCGACCCGGTGAAGGCAAAGGAAATGGAAGAGTTTATTTTCAAAATCAAGGGGGAAGGTGATACCATCGGTGGTGTGGTGACCTGTGTCATCAAGGGGTGCCCGATTGGTTTGGGACAACCGGTATTCGGTAAGTTACAAGCCGCCCTCGCTTCCGGTATGCTTAGTATCAATGCCGCCAAGGCATTTGAGTACGGTGACGGATTCAAAGGTTTGAAGCAAAAAGGTTCGGAACAGAACGACGTGTTCTTCAATAACTGCGGACGTATTGAAACGAAGACTAACCATTCGGGCGGTATTCAAGGCGGCATCAGTAACGGACAGGACATCTTTTTCCGGGTTGCCTTCAAACCGGTAGCTACCGTGCTAATGGAGCAACATACAGTCAACCTGGATGGTGTGGACACGACTTTGAAAGCCCGTGGACGCCATGACCCATGCGTATTGCCCCGTGCAGTACCCATTGTAGAAGCAATGGCAGCCATGACGTTACTGGACTTTTATCTTATTGACCGTACGACGCAATTATAATACCTTATTATACATATGAACGAAATACAGAAATACATCTCAGAGAACGAATCAAAGATGCTGGAAGATTTGTTCAGCCTCATCCGTATTCCAAGTATCAGTGCAAAACCTGAGCATCATGATGACATGTTAGCCTGTGCAGAGCGCTGGGCGCAATTGCTGCTTGAAGCTGGTGCGGACGAAGCATTGGTAATGCCGTCAAAAGGGAACCCGATTGTTTTCGGAGAAAAGATAGTAGATCCAGCTGCAAAAACAGTACTGATATACGCCCACTATGATGTAATGCCGGCGGAACCACTGGATTTATGGAAAAGCGAACCTTTTGAACCGGAAATCCGCGACGGGCACATCTGGGCACGCGGTGCGGATGATGATAAGGGGCAGGCATTCATTCAAGTAAAAGCATTCGAATACATGGTGAAACATGGTATGCTGAAAAACAACGTCAAATTCATCTTCGAAGGTGAAGAAGAAATCGGTTCTCCCAGCCTGGAAGCTTTCTGTGAGGAACATAAGGAATTACTAAAAGCAGACGTCATTCTGGTATCAGACACCAGTATGCTGGGTGCCGACCTGCCTTCGCTGACAACCGGACTTCGCGGACTGGCATACTGGGAAATAGAAGTCACAGGCCCCAACCGTGACTTACATTCCGGTCACTTCGGCGGTGCTGTTGCCAATCCTATCAATGTGTTGTGCGGCATGATTGCCAAAGTGGTAGATACAGACGGACGTATCACGGCACCCGGTTTCTACGATGACGTAGAAGAAGTGCCGCAGGCAGAGCGTGACATGATAGCACATATCCCCTTTAACGAGGAGAAATACAAAGCTGCTATCGACGTAAAAGAATTGTATGGAGAAAAAGGATACAGTACGCTGGAACGTAACAGTTGCCGCCCGTCATTCGATGTTTGCGGCATTTGGGGCGGATATACAGGCGAAGGTTCCAAAACAGTACTTCCATCCAAGGCTACGGCTAAGGTATCCTGCCGTTTGGTGCCTCATCAGGATCATCACAAAATTTCCCGCATGTTTGCCGATTATATAATGAGTATCGCTCCGGATACGGTAAAGGTGAAAGTTACGCCTATGCACGGTGGACAAGGATATGTATGCCCCATCACCCTCCCGGCTTATCAAGCCGCCGAGAAAGGTTTTGAGAAAGCTTTCGGGAAGAAACCGCTTGCCGTGCGTCGTGGAGGAAGTATTCCTATTATTTCTACATTTGAACAAGTTCTCGGCATCAAGACAGTGCTTATGGGCTTTGGTCTGGAATCAAATGCCATTCATTCTCCCAATGAGAATATTCCGTTGGATATCTTCCGGAAAGGAATTGAGGCGGTAGTAGAATTTCATTTGAATTATAAATGATAATTTAGCGGCTTTGCCGCTAAATTATCATTTAACATACGTCGTTCGCAAAACCTTAAATTCCGTACGACGATTTATCGCATTGCAAATCTCCTGCTGTTCCAGCGGGAGATTTTTTATGAACTCTTCTGTCAGAACATCCCCTTCTTTCAGGAAAGGCGCAGATTTAAGAGTAAACTTAGTAACGGTTTTAGGCTGTTGTTCGCCATATCCCTTGGGCGTCAGACGTTCCGGTTCAATGCCACCTTTGATCAGGTAACGCACCACAGATTCAGCACGACGCTGTGACAGGCGAAGATTGTAATCATCATTTCCCTTATAATCGCAATGTGCCGCCAACTCAATGGCAACACTCGGATTATCATTTAATAATTGTATCAGTTCGTCCAAAGCCACCGTGGATTCCGGAGTCAGATCGGCACGGTCAAACTCATAGAAGATATTCTCTATCAGTACCGGACGGGTGATGGAGGCCAAGGCAAATTCCAGTTCATAACGCCGGTCTTCGTCAACGTTCTCCGTCAGTAGCTCCTCTTTATCATTAAGATAACCACGACAAGAGGCAAGCAGGGCATAACGATGCCCCGGATTCAACTCTTGCGTAAAAGTACCGTCTTTCTTCACATTTATTTTCAGATAAGTTCCATCATCACCCACCAACGTAACGAGGGCTTCAGGCAACACATCTCCTTCCTTATCATATACCAGTCCTTTCAGAGTATGGTGTACTTCAGGATATTCAAAACTGAAAATATGATCCCAACCACGGGCATCTCCCCGGTTAGAAGAGAAAAAACCACGATTAGGGGCACCCGGTTCGAAAGTCATACCAAAATCATCACCCTGCGAATTTATAGGAGACCGCATATTCTCAATTCGCCAACCTTCTGTCAGACTGTCGGAAACAGCACGGAAAATATCCAATCCACCCATACCGGGGTGACCGTTGGAAGAAAAGTACAACGTGCCATCCGATGCAAAGGTAGGAAACATCTCATCACCGGAAGTATTTATGTCGGGGCCTAAATTATCAACATAGCCGAAGCCATCGCGAGTTACATTAATGCGCCACAAGTCCAGTCCACCTTGTCCGCCGGGCATATCAGACACAAAATAGAGATAATCGCCTGCGGGAGACAGAACGGGATGGGCAACGGAAGAAAGGGTATCATTCATGATGGCACACTTCTGAGGAGCTCCCCATTCGGCACCGGCACGTTGAGAGACGTAAATCTCGGCATAGGCAGGCGCATCGGGCAATGTCCGGCAACGAGTAAAATACATGGTTTTGCCATCTGCCGAAAAAGAACAGACGCCCTCTTCAAATTCACTGTTCACTTCGGAAGCAAGTGGTTCCGGCTTTTGCCATTGTTTCTTTTCGTTCCGTTTGGAGTGGAATATATCGGCGCTCTTCATTCCGGTGATACCATTCAGATCAGTCCCCTTCGCCTCATTGCGGGTAGAAGTGAAATACAGAACATCGGCATCGTCACCTGCATACATTGGAGAATAATCGCTACGGCGGGATACGAGGATAGGAACACGCTTCACAATATGGCGGGTAGGATTCTTTTTCCATTCCTGCGCCAATTGGCAGGAGGTCAGTCCTATATGTGCCAAAGAGTCTTTACGTTCTTTTTTATCAGAAAGTTGCCGGGCATAAACGAGGTAATTCTCATAATAAGGTATAGCGGCAGCATATTCACCATTCTTCCGAAGCATCTCTGCCAGATAGAAATGAGAGATTGTATCGGGATAGCGGTAACGAACCGCATTCATATAGGCAGCTTTGGCTTTCAATGTGTAGTTGATGCGCCGGTAACAATCACCTTGTTTATAAGCAAGGATTCCACGTTGCGGACGGTCTTTGGGTGAAGTACGGGTATAAGCCTGTTTGTAATGCCGAGCTGCATCAAAAAATTCTCCACGGGCATAGCTTTGTTCCGCCTGGCGCAAACTCCTCCCAGCCCCACAGGAAGTGAGGAGCAACATTGCACTGAGAAAAACAAATAAAAGCGGCCTATATAATCTCATGACTATATAAACTGAAAAGGCGGCACTTTATTGTATAATTCCCTTCTTCTCACTACATTTGCCAAACATCAAAACCCCTCATCCTATGAAAGACCTCAAAATTCAAGCCATCGGTTTAATGTCCGGAACCTCTCTTGACGGACTGGACGTATGTTGTTGCACTTTTCGCCGTGAAACCAAGAAATGGAATTTCCACATTGATTGTGCCAAAGGTTATGTCTATCCTGATGATTTAAAACAGAAACTTGGCACAGGAGCCCAGCAAATGACTGCACTCGAATTCATCACATTCCATAGTGCGTATGGTAAGTTTTTGGGAGAGCGGGTGAATGACTTTATGCGAGAGTTCAATGTGCACCCCGATATTATCGCTTCGCACGGGCACACTATTTTCCACGAACCTCAAAAGCGCATTATGTTCCAGATAGGTGACGGGGCGGCTATTGCTGCCGAAACCCGTATTCCCACCGTATCCGATTTCCGTCGTCTGGACATCATGCTGGGCGGACAAGGCGCCCCGCTCGTTCCTATCGGCGACCGGCTGCTTTTTGCCGATTACGACTATTGTCTCAATATCGGAGGTTTCTCCAACATCTCTTTTGAACAGGAAAACCGCCGTATAGCGTTTGATATCAGTCCCGTCAATTATGTCATCAATCATTACTGTCGGCAGATCGGTTTGGAATTTGACAAGGACGGAGAGATAGCACGGCAGGGATCTGTCTGCCAACCGCTTTTGGATGAATTAAACCGCATGGACTTCTATCATCAGACAGGGCCCAAGTCTCTTGGACGCGAATGGGTGGAAACATTAGTTTATCCAATGCTGGAGAAATACGGATTAAACCTGGAAGACAAGCTACGCACTTTCTATGAGCACGCTGCCTATCAGATAGAGCGTGTCATTACAGCTCATCCCCGACCATCCGGAAACAGCAAACTGCTCATTACCGGCGGCGGCGCTTTCAATAAATTCCTGATAGAGCGAATAGATGCACTTTGTCCTTGCGAAATAGTTATCCCCGAACGGTCTATCATAGAATATAAGGAAGCGCTCATTTTCGCTTTTCTCGGCACACTCTACATGGCAGACGAGCCCAACTGTCTGGCATCCGTGACCGGAGCTTCCATGGACAACGTCGGAGGAATGCTGTTTAAGTGACGCGGACTATGATTCAAAAGGCTTACGGAATGTACATCCGTTTCTCCATTCGGAACAACCGTAAGCCGTCTTACCTTTAATAATAGTTCCCTTGCCACATAAAGGACAAGTCTGTCCCTCAACAGCCTGTGTCTGAGAAGTATTTGCAAGAGGCGTTCCTGATTTTGCTCCAGGCGCATTGCCCATTGCCTCAGGCGCATCCGTTTTCGCCTCAGTTACCTTTTTGCGCGGTTTACTCTGCCGCTTGGGCTTCGAAGCATCCTTTTCTTTAGCAGCAGCTTTTCCATCCTGTTTCTTATCATTGGCAGATGCCTCCTGAACAGCCTTTTCAATCGTAATATGCCGGTTCGTATTATCCGAAAGCACACTCATGACAACTTCCGAAACCATCTGTTTCAGTTCCTCCAGGAACTGGGCGGCATTGTACGTTTTCTTTTCAATCTCACGCAGTTTCTTTTCCCAGATACCGGTCAGCTCGGCAGATTTCAACAATTCCTCATGGATAATCTGGATAAGCTCTACTCCCGTAGGCGTAGCAATCAAATTCTTCTTCTCCTTACGGATATAATTTCGCTTGAAGAGTGTCTCGATAATTGCCGCACGCGTGGACGGACGACCGATACCGTTCTCTTTCAGCGCATCGCGCAACTCATCGTTATCCACCAACTTACCCGCCGTTTCCATGGCACGCAGCAGGGTAGCCTCGGTATAAGGACGGGGCGGTTGCGTCCACTTCTCATATAGATCAGGCAGATGGGGGCCGCTTTCACCTTTCACAAATACAGGCAACACGTTCTCCTCCTCACCTATTTCCTTTTCTTCCTGCGACTGTGCTCCCGGAGTTCCGAAAATAACCCGCCACCCCGGTTCCAATATCTGTTTACCGGTAGTTTTGAATTCAATTTCCTCTACTACACCCAGCACAGTGGTAGTGGCAAACTTACAATCCGGATAGAACACAGCAATGAAGCGGCGTGCAATCAGGTCGAACACACGGCGTTCCATATCTGTCAGATTCTGCGGATGTTGTCCCGTGGGGATGATAGCGTGGTGGTCGGTGACTTTAGAGTTATCGAACACCTTCTTCGATTTCAATAAAGTAGTTCCCTCTAAAGGTTTTGTAAAGGTCTCATAGTCACGCAATCCTTTCAGAATGCCCGGACATTTCGGATAAATGTCATCACTCAGGAAAGTGGTATCCACACGCGGATAGGTGGCTACTTTCTTTTCATATAATGATTGGATAAGTTTCAAGGTTTCATCGGCAGAGTAAGCGAACTTCTTATTACACTCCACCTGCAAGGAAGTCAAGTCGAAGAGGCGAAGCGGAGCTTCCTTTCCTTCCTTCTTGGTGACATCCGTAATCGTAAAGGGAGAATTTCTGATTTGTTCCAGCAGAGCCATACCTTGCTCCTGACTGGTGATAGGATCTATTCCCCGATTTTCCTCCTCTTTTTTGGGTTTCTTTCCGGCAGCAATGGCTTCTTTGTTCTTCTCTGCTTCCAGAATGAGTTCTTCCTCACTCTTCCTGATGATGGCGGCAAAGGTAGTATCCCGGTACACCGTCTTCAGTTCCCAATATTGCTTAGGGACGAAGTTTTGTATTTCTAACTGGCGGTTTACGATGAGTGCCAATGTAGGCGTCTGTACCCGGCCGATAGAAAGTACCTGCTTGTTCTGTCCGTACTTCATGGTATAGAGGCGCGTAGCGTTCATCCCCAGCAGCCAGTCACCAATAGCACGGGACAACCCGGCTTCATATAAAGGTTGAAAGTCGGAAGCATCTTTCAATTTGGCAAAACCTTCACGGATGGCTTCTTCCGTCAATGACGAAATCCACAAGCGTTTCACCGGACAGCGTGCCCCGGCTTTCTGCATCACCCAGCGCTGAATCAATTCTCCCTCCTGTCCGGCATCACCACAGTTGATGATCATGTCGGCTTTCTGCATGAGGGCTTCTATCGTATGGAATTGCTTTTCGTAAGTGGGATTGCTGATGAGCTTAATTCCGAAACGGGGCGGTATCATGGGAAGGCTTCCCAGACTCCACGATTTCCAGTTCGGAGTATATTCGTGCGGCTCTTTAAGCGTACAGAGGTGGCCGAATGTCCAGGTCACCTGGTATCCATTCCCTTCAATGTATCCATCTCTCCTATCCTTCGCTCCCAATACATCAGCTATGTCACGCGCCACAGAGGGCTTTTCGGCAATACAAACTATCATTCATCTCTTTTTTAGTCGGGCAAAGGTACAAAAAAGAGAGGAATGATAAAAGAATAAGTGATTATCGATGGCAACAAAGTGGCATTAACACAAATGTGGTTACAGATGTATCATACAGAAGTAACGGATTTTTTATTTATAAAGTCAGAATATCATTTTATAATCTACCCCTATCTGTGATATATGTCGTACCTTTGCCGCACAATCATTAAATTAAAACTACAATGGAAAAAGAATCATTCGATTATTCAAAAGTTCCCCATAACTTTGGTCTGTGCGCGACAGCAGATTGCCCTCATGCCGACACTTGCCTACGCCGGATTACATACACTCATACGCCGGCAAGTGTTACTTTTCCGCCTACGCTGAATCCAAAAACAATTGAAGCCATGGCAGGGAAGTGCGAGTATTACCGTTCCAATAAGAAGGTACATTATGCAAAAGGTTTTGTCCGCACCACAGAAGCGCTGGCTGTCAGCGCATCCGGAACATTCCGCTACGGACTGATTGGCAGTTGGGGAATCAGACGATATTATCAGAAACGGAAAGGGGAGACTTTGCTGTCGCCTGCCGAACAACAAAAAGTGATTGCACTGGCCAGGAAGTTGGGTTTGCAACAAGAAGAGTATTTCGACAGCTATGTAGAGGAATATAACTGGTGACAAGGCTTCTTCCGTTCGCCACGTAACGGATGGACAGCAGCATCTTACAAGCAAATAGCCGTGCCCTCGGCAGGTGAATGATTTTCACCTTACGAGGACACGGCTGTTTCCTTTCGCAGTAACTTGATTTACCCCAAATGGTAACGTCATTTACATACCGAGGTAAAGGTCGTTACATACCGAGGTAAAGACCGTTACAATACGGGGTAAAGGTCGTTACATACAGCGGTAAATGCTTTTACATCGTGGCGTAAACAAAATGTAAATGCAATGCGCTGATAATAAAGCACTAATAAAAAAAACGACGGACTGCAAGTATCAAAACACCCGCAGTCCGCCTATTACCTTAGCGCCTCAGCGCCTTATCACTTCTTAAATTTATTCTTCATCCATCAGGATTTCCAGAATCTGGCAAGCAGCCTTAGCTACCGGAGAACCCGGACCAAAGATGGCAGCCACACCGGCTTTGTACAAGAAATCATAATCTTGTGCAGGGATAACGCCACCGGCAATCACGATGATATCTTCACGACCCAACTTCTTCAATTCCTCAATAATCTGCGGAATCAGAGTCTTGTGCCCGGCAGCCAATGAAGAAACGCCCACTACGTGAACGTCGTTTTCAACTGCTTCGCGGGCAGCCTCGGCAGGTGTCTGGAACAACGGTCCCATATCCACGTCGAAACCACAGTCGGCATAACCGGTTGCTACCACTTTGGCACCACGGTCGTGACCGTCCTGACCCATTTTTGCTACCATGATACGAGGTTGACGTCCCTCTTTCTTCGCAAACTTCTCAGCCAGTTCACAAGCACGCTTGAAGTCGCTGTCGTTCTTACTTTCTGATGAATACACGCCTGATATAGTTCTGATTACTGCTTTATAACGTCCTACAATCTTTTCGCAAGCATACGAGATTTCACCCAGCGTAGCGCGAACACGGGCAGCTTCAACTGCCAACTCAAGCAAGTTGCCTTCCTTGGTTTCCACACACTTGGTGATAGCTTCCAGTGCTTTCTGCACAGCTGCCTCGTCGCGTCCTTCTTTCAAAGTCTTCAAGTTGGCAATCTGTTCCTGGCGGACAGCCGTGTTGTCGATTTCAAGAATATCAATCGGAGCTTCTTTCTCCAGACGATACTTGTTCACACCGACAATAGTCTGCGAACCGGAGTCGATGCGGGCCTGCGTACGTGCGGCAGCTTCTTCAATACGCATCTTGGGAATACCGGTTTCGATGGCTTTTGCCATACCGCCCAGCTTTTCTACCTCTTCAATCAGCTCCCATGCTTTGTGAGCCAGTTCGTTGGTCAGAGACTCTACATAGTAAGAACCACCCCATGGGTCAACGTTCTTGCAGATATAAGTTTCTTCCTGGATATAAATCTGAGTGTTACGTGCGATACGTGCAGAGAAGTCCGTCGGCAGAGCGATAGCCTCATCCAGCGCATTGGTGTGCAAGGACTGAGTATGTCCCAATGCAGCAGCCATAGCTTCGATACAAGTACGGCCCACGTTATTGAACGGGTCTTGTTCAGTCAACGACCAACCTGACGTCTGGGAGTGTGTACGGAGTGCCAGAGATTTCGGGTTCTTCGGGTTGAACTGTTTCACAATCTTCGCCCACAACATACGTGCAGCACGCATCTTGGCTATTTCCATGAAGTGATTGGTTCCAATGGCCCAGAAGAAAGACAGACGCGGAGCAAAAGCGTCGATGTCAATGCCTGCAGCAACACCGGCACGTAGGTATTCAAGACCGTCGGCAAGCGTGTAAGCCAACTCGATATCAGCCGTAGCACCTGCTTCCTGCATGTGGTAACCGGAGATAGAAATAGAGTTGAACTTGGGCATCTTCTGTGAAGTATATTCAAAGATATCGGAAATAATCTTCATTGAGAATGCAGGCGGATAAATATAAGTGTTACGCACCATGAATTCTTTCAGGATATCATTCTGGATAGTACCTGCCATTTCTTCCAACTTAGCACCTTGTTCCAGACCGGCATTGATGTAGAAAGCAAGAATCGGAAGTACGGCACCATTCATTGTCATAGATACTGACATCTTGTTCAAAGGAATACCGTCGAAGAGAACCTTCATGTTTTCCAGTGAGCAGATAGATACACCGGCTTTACCTACGTCACCTACCACACGTTCGTGGTCGGGGTCGTAACCGCGGTGTGTAGCCAAGTCGAATGCAACGGACAAACCTTTTTGTCCGGAAGCCAGGTTACGGCGGTAGAATGCATTTGATTCTTCAGCTGTAGAGAATCCGGCATACTGGCGGATAGTCCAGGGGCGCAGCGTGTACATCACTGAGTACGGGCCACGCAGATAAGGAGGCAGACCGGCAGCATAGCCCAAGTGTTCCATGCCTTCGAGGTCTTCTTTCGTGTAAACAGGCTTCACTTCGATGTGTTCCGGCGTTTTCCAGTCAGTATGGATGCCGTTAGCCTTCTGCCACTCAGCACCGTTCACGGGCTGAAATGCGGCATATATGTCTAAGTTTTTAAAATCTTTTCTCATCTTACTTCAATAATTTAGCGTTGAACTCTTTCAATGTATCGAGTACATTGACACGGACATGGATGAAATTCTCGATACCGGCAGCTTTCAAGTCGTCCATACAAGCAGGAGCACCTGCTACAATGAACATAGCACGACCGTTCAGAGCCTGGAAAGCAGGAACAGCATATTCAGCATATTCATCATCGCTGGAACAAAGCACTACAATATCAGCTTTGGCAGCCATAGCTGCTTCTACGCCCTCTTCCACTGTGGGGAAGCCGAGGTTATCCACTACTTCGTAGCCTGCACAAGCCAGGAAGTTGCAAGAATATTGAGCGCGTGCCTGACGCATAGCCAAGTTACCGATAGTCAGCATAAACGCTTTCGGACGTTTGCCGCTAGCTTCCGTCTCAAGGCGCAACGCTTCAAATTCGCTGGCAGCACGGTCGAAATTCAATGCCGGAACATCTTTTTCGCAAGTATCGTGTCCGCCACCACAACAGCAAGTAGCTTCGAGCGGTTTTTTGTCGCCCGCTTTTTCATTAAAGTTCGGGAACTGGTTGGTACCCAACAATACTTCACGACGCTGAGCTACTGCTTTATGACGAGTTTTATTGCTTTCGTTCACAGCAGCCTGTACTGTGCCGGCTTTCACTGCGGCATAGAAACCACCCGCTTCTTCAACGGCAAGGAAAAGCTCCCAAGCCTGCTTGGCGATGGCTACAGTCAGGTTTTCAATATAATAAGAACCGGCAGCAGGGTCAATCACCTTATCGAAGTGAGACTCTTCTTTCAGCAACAATTGCTGATTGCGTGCCATACGTTCTGAGAATTCATTAGGAGCATCGTAAGTCTTGTCGAACGGAGTAACCGTCATTGAATCCACACCACCCAGAGCGGCGCTCATGGCCTCGGTCTGTGTGCGCAACAAGTTTACGTGAGCGTCGAACAAAGTGAGGTTGAATGTAGAAGTCTCTGCATGAACGCGCATCTTGGCAGCACAACGGTCTTCTGAGTCATAAGAAGCAACGATGTTTGCCCACAACATACGGGCAGCACGGAACTTGGCTATTTCGAGGAAGTAGTTCGAACTGATACCGAAGTTGAACTTAATCTTCTTGGCAACGAGGGCTGCGGGAAGTCCGGCAGTAGTCAGTTGGTTCATGTATTCATTACCCCATGCTAAAGCATATCCCAGTTCCTGATAGATGTAGGCGCCGGCATTGTTCAGCGTCAGGGCAGTCACATTCAGTACGCGGTATTTAGGCAGAGCAGCGGTTGCTTCAATCAGAGCTTTGGCAGTTGCCGACATGTCTCCTTTTTCTTTGCCTTTAGCCAGCATCTTGTCGAAGAAGTCATAGCCGATAGAACCTTGCAGCTTCGTCAGGTCGTAACCTTTCTTCTGGAAGTAAGCCACCAGAATTTCTGCGAGTTCCACTACATGTCCCTGACAAGTGTAGAAGTTCAATTCCACACACTCAGCACAGATGCCTTCGAGCAATGTCTCGATGTATTCGGCATTGAGTTCTTTCGCCTTTACACGGAAAGCCAGCGAGTCAATACCTTTATTAAGGATATCCAGCGCTTTCGCGTTAGCCTCCTTGGGGCATTCCACTTTGATTTCCTGGCGAACCAGCCACTCGTTGTTGTCTTTCTTGGTACCTCTGAGGTAGGGAAATTCACCGGGAAGTGCTTCTGTCGTCTTCAGTCCTTCGAGGTCCTCCATGCGGTAGAAAGGTTTTACCTTGAATCCTTCGTTTGTCTTCCAAACGAGTTTCTTCTCAAAATCAGCGCCTTTCAGGTCGGCTGTTACTTTCTCCATCCACTGTTCGGTAGAGGTGGGAGCAAAGTCTGAGAAGAGTTTTTCTTTACTGTCTGCCATAGTTTATTTAATAATTAAAAAGATAATTAGTAATCTCTTCATTTACCTATTTGTCGAAAATAGGACTTGCAAATATACTCAATAAGTTATAATAACAAGGATTTTTAAGTAAAATTCGCACGGAGTTTGACATTCTGACAAGGTTACTTTTAAATCGCTTCACCCCCGAGCCATTCGCGAACAGTATCTGAGACACACTTGCTCCACACCTTCTCCAGTGTTTCTCCACATACAGCTACCTCTGAGTGGAGAAACACTGGAGAAGGTGTGGAGCAAGTGCGCCTCGGGTATGTTCCTTATACAGTCCGCGAATAAAGCCCCTCCTCGCCACAACTCAAAGAAAAACTCCCGAAAACCCTTTGCCACCTCCCTTTTAATGCCTACCTTTGCGCGAAATTTCAACAAGCAAATAAAAAAGATAAACAAAGGTAACTATGGATTGGTTAGAGAGTTTGTTATGGGACCCTGCCTCCGTCGCCCATATCGTATGCTTATATGCATTCGTAATATCTGTCGGCGTACTTTTGGGCAAGATTAAGATTTTCGGGATATCACTGGGTGTGACGTTCGTGCTTTTCACCGGTATCCTGATGGGACATTTCGGTTTTACGGGTGAGACACACATTCTGCATTTCATCCGCGAATTCGGGCTTATTTTATTCGTATTCTGTATTGGTCTGCAAGTAGGACCGTCGTTCTTCTCTTCTTTCAAGAAAGGTGGAATGACGCTAAACATGCTTGCCGTAGGTATTGTGGCACTGAATATCGCAGTAGCCTTGGCCATCTATTTCATTGACGGGGGAATTGATCTTCCCATGATGGTAGGTATCCTCTATGGTGCTGTCACCAATACTCCGGGTTTGGGTGCCGCACAGGAAGCATTGAACCAGTTGAACTACACAGGTGACCCCATTGCACTGGGTTATGCCTGCGCCTATCCGCTCGGTGTGGTCGGTATCATCGGTTCTATCATTGCCATCCGCTACATCTGCCGGGTGAATATGAAAAAAGAAGAGGATGAACTTTCTACACAGACTTCGGACATGAAGCACATGCCGCACATGTTGCATCTGGAAGTTCGCAACGAATCTATCGACGGAAAGAAACTACTCCAAATCAAAGAGTTCTTGGGACGTCCTTTCGTTTGTTCACGTATCCGCCATGAAGGCCATGTCAGCATCCCCAATCAAGATACTGAATTCCATATCGGTGACCAGGTGTTCATCGTATGCTCTGAAGAAGATGCCGAGGCGGTAACCGCTTTCATCGGTAAAGAGATTCAAGTAGATTGGGAAAAACAAGATATGCCGATGGTTTCACGCCGTATATTGGTGACTAAATCTGAAATCAACGGCAAGAAACTGGGCAGCCTTCATTTCCGTAGTATGTACGGAGTGAACGTAACCCGTATCAACCGTTCGGGTATGGACTTGTTTGCTGATCCGAATCTGATATTGCAGGTAGGTGACCGCGTAATGGTGGTTGGTCAGCAAGATGCTGTAGAACGTGTTGCAGGCGTACTTGGAAATCAGTTAAAGCGTTTGGACACACCGAATATCGTGACCATCTTCGTGGGTATCTTCCTGGGTATCTTGCTGGGTAGCCTTCCTATCGCTTTCCCGGGCATACCGACTCCGGTGAAACTGGGTCTGGCCGGTGGTCCGTTGGTAGTCGCTATCCTTATCGGACGTTTCGGACATAAATTGAAGCTGGTGACGTATACAACCATGAGTGCCAACCTGATGTTACGTGAAATCGGTATCGTGCTTTTCCTTGCCAGCGTAGGCATCGAGGCCGGTGAGCATTTTGTACAGACGGTGGTAGAAGGTTCCGGATTGTCATATGTAGGCTACGGTTTCCTTATTACTACCATTCCATTACTGATTATCGGTATGATTGCACGCTTCTATTGCAAAGTGAATTATTTCACGCTGATGGGCTTGATTGCCGGTAGTAATACAGATCCTCCTGCACTGGCTTATGCCAATCAGGCATCTGGTAACGATGCTCCGGCAGTAGGTTATTCCACAGTTTATCCATTGACGATGTTCCTGCGTATTTTGGCGGGACAGATGATATTGCTGACGATGATGTAATGCACATATAATAAGAATAAAAAGAGAGATTACGCAAAACGCAATCTCTCTTTTTATTTCAATCAATCTCTATTTCACTTTATTTTGAGCTTCACAAACTCCTCGATGAAATCTATTGTCTTCTCTATTCCCAAGACAGATGAGTCAATGCAAAGATGGTAAGTCGCCGCAGCTCCCCACGTCTTATAACTATAATAATTATAATATTCAGAACGTTTCTTATCCTCCTTGCTCATCATATTTTCCGCTTCTTCCTCCGAGACAGAATGGGCGGCACACAAACGTGCAATACGGCTACTACGAGAAGCGGAAATAAAAATATTCACACAGTTGGGATAATCACGAAGAATGTAATCAGCACAACGGCCTACAAAAAGGCAGGACTTCTCGTCAGCCAACTGACGGATGACATCACTCTGCACCTTAAAGAGCGCATCGTTACTCAGACAGTTCTGCGTAGGCAAAGCGCCATCTCCCACAAACGGGAAACGCATGCCGAAGAGTCCGCCAATAATGCCTTGCGAAGCACGTTCATCAGCTTTTTCAAAAAATTCACGGCATAGACCGCTTTCCTTGGAAGCCAGCGTTATCAACTCCTTGTCATAGAAATCAATACCCAAACGGGCTGCCAGCTTCTCTCCAATCTCTTTTCCGCCGCTTCCCAATTGGCGACCGATGTTCACAACGAATTTCTTATTCATAGCTTCAATCTATTTGGTTTACTAATAGCAAAAGTAAGGATTTATAGGAAAGAAACAAAAAAATAATCAATACTAATTTTGCTGTTCCGCTTTTCTGAATTTACGGAACTGACTTATCAGCATCACCATCGCTACCAGGCTGGCAAGCAAATCGGAGAACGGCATACTGTACCATACACCCGCCGCACCGAAAAAGTGGGGCAGAATAATCAGTGCCGGAAGCAGGAAAAGCATCTGACGGGTCAGGGAAAGGAAAATAGCCTTGCTTGCCATTCCGATACTCTGGAAGAAATTCGATGTCACCATCTGGAAACCAATGATTGGGAAGAATATAACCACAATACGCAATCCACGTGACGCGAGGGCTATCAATTCTTCATCGGAAGTAAAAATGGAAACCACCAGATCCGGCACAAGCATACCCATCAGAAAACCGGTGGTAGTGACCACAGTGGCAAAGATAATGGTCAGTTTCAATACGCGGGAAACGCGAGCGTACTGTTGTGCACCAAAGTTATACCCGGCAATGGGCTGCATACCCTGATTCAACCCCATCACAATCATTACAAATATAAATACCAAGCGGTTGACAATGCCGAATGCACCTATAGATAAATCACCCCCATGACGTTTTAACCCTTGATTGATAACAATTACGATAAAACATGCCGCCAGATTCATAAGAAACGGTGACATACCGATTGCCAACGAATCCATCACAATCTTACGGCGCAGACGGAAAATGCCACGATGAAAGTGAAGGAGTTCGTCTTTATTGCTGAATATCTTGAATTGCCACATCAGTGAAATAACCTGTGCAATGATAGTAGCGATGGCTGCTCCGCGAATGCCCCAACCAAAGCCATAGATAAATAAGGGGTCGAGTATCGTATTTATGACCACTGTAGCGATAGTGGCATACATTGCTTTTTGCGGATGCCCGGAAGAACGGAGCACAGCATTCAAACCAAGATAAAGGTGGGTAACAACATTACCGAGCAAAATGATCTGCATATATTCACGAGCATACTTCACCGTCTCATCGCTACCACCGAAGAAATAAAGGATAGGGTCGAGAAACAACAATGTCACCACCGTAAACGCCAAACCCAAAACAATGTTGAGAACCAGCACATTTCCCAATATTCGCTGGGCAGTATCATAGTCTTTCTGTCCCAGTTTCACGGATACCAGCGTGGAAGCCCCCACTCCCACCAACGAGCCGAATGCTGCTGCAAGGTTCATCAGAGGAAAAGTAAGCGCCAATCCTGAAATAGCCATTGTACCTACTCCATGACCGATAAAAATGCTGTCTACCATATTATATAAGGAAGATGCCGTCATCGCGATAATTGCCGGCACGGCATATTGCATCAGTAGTTTTCCAATCTTTTCTGTTCCCAACGCTGTGGGTGCCTTTTGTCCTGTCATACCTATTTTCTTTTATTGAGGGCGCAAAGGTACTCATTTTCCGGCAGGTAAACAAGCAAAGAAGAAATCGAAACTCTAAAAGGATTGCGAAACCAAAACATTAAAAGAAAGAGAGCAAAAGCTAATAAATTTGCCAGAGAGAGCTTCCAGATAGTGTTAAAGTCCCGTCCGAGAGATGATTTTACTAAAATAGAATACGTTTTTCATACCTATTGAAAACTTTCCCGCTTACTTTTGTCCTCCAAATAAAAGAAATATATGAAAAACCTATCTTATCATCGTATCATTTGCCTGCTGGCGGGAATCTTTCTCACCAGTGCCGGACATGCCCAAATAACCGTCATACATGGTTCTACTTATGAAGAACGCAGTCACTCACTTGTAGACCAGATGTTACAGGCCCAACCTGCCGTCAATGGTAATATCAAATATGTATCTCCTTTCTATTTTGCCCGGTTATGGCGTGACCACGAAAAGGAAACTGCCATAAAAAGGCTAAGTGAGATGTACCAGTATCAGCTGGAACATACTGACGCATTCTACAACTCCGGTTCCGACATGGACTTCTTTGCTCATGCCACCATGCATGGATATATGCTCACCAAAGAAAAAATGCCCGACTCATTACGACAAAAGATCAAAGACTTTATGAAAATCGGTAAATATACCCGGGATAATGGTACACTGAATATGAAACTAATGCATCAAACCAGTGGGCTGCTGTGTGCAGAAGAATGGCCGGACTTCGTAGACGCCGATGGAAAGAACGCTCTCCAACTAAAAGAATTCCTTCATGACAGAATCATACATACTCTGAAACATTTCATTACTCAAAACTGTCCTGAAGCCGATGCCTTTACCTATTTAGGCACCAATCTCCAGTATGTCAGGATGCTCGCTGAGTTCTCAAAGGACGAAGATATACGGAGCAATGCCCTGAACACGTATCATCACATGATTGCACAACTGCTACTCCCCTGGAACCAAGGACTTTACTGTGCAAACCCTCCTCGCTGTAAAGGCTGGAAGAATCTATATACTGGAAATTTAAGTACCGGGGTACAATTAGTTCAACTGACCTGGCTATTTTACGGTTCACCGGACGAACGCATTATCTATCGGGAAGCGGCAAACAAAGATAATTTCGGCTGTTTCAATTTTTGGCTGGCTTACCAGCGTAACGTGAAGCCTCTTCCTTTTCTGCAATCTCTGAACAAGACTAAAAGTTATCCCTATGACTTTGAAGCCCTACGTATAGACAGCAAACACTATAGTTGCCGTTATACTTATCAGAGCCATAACTATGGCCTGTCCACTCAGACAATAGAAGCTTTTCCAGATAAACTAAAAGATTTCCAATACACCTACGCTTTCAAGGAAACTAAAAATATACACCTTGTATGGCAATCCGACTGTTCCGAAGCTTCCGTTTTCAGCGTATGCCATGATAACCCGGAACGTCCTCAGATTTATCAGAGTAACTCCAACAAACTTGGGTATGGGGAAAACCCTTACCATCGCGTATTCGGATATGGCAAAAGTGCTATTGGCATATATAATGTAGCAGAGAGTTATATGAATCTCCCCGTTTTCTATCAGATGTACGTACCTTTCAGTCGTAAGGGTATCAAGAAAAGGATTGTGAAGAAGATTAACGGCCTATCCTGGATACTATGCCATACAGGTTCCATGATGTTCGCTTTCGCCACTCCCGAAGACTGGACTTTTGAAACATCCGGTGGCAAATATGACATTAAAGAACATGATGTCCTTATACTAAAAGATAGAAAATGCCGTAGAGGTTCCTGGGTCTTGGAAACAACCGAAATCACAGAACGATACAAAGATGCGCAAGGAAACCTGAAAGCCGAATTAGAGAAATTTGCCAGCGATATCCAACAAAAAGTGAAATTTACCCGTTCTGCCGGTTATGAGACAAGCGACACACCAGGAATTTCATATACAAATCTACAGGGTAATACACTTGAACTGACATTCTTTTCTCCTGAAACAGCCTATAACGGACAGTATAAACTAAACGGTACCCCCAGGAAACTGAATACCGAATACATATCAAAAAGCAAGTATATGGAACAAAAAGCTGGTAGCAATATCCTATTATTCCACACTCCGGAAGGAACTAAATCTTTGAAGATGGAATAAAGTACCAAAGCTGGGAAAAATGGACTTTTGAGACCTTTTTCATAAGTTTTGAAACGATTTTCCATATCCCTTCATACCCCATCAGCTACTTTTGCAAATGAAAAACAAGCTTGCTTTAAGCATATTAAAGAAATTAATAGTATCTAAAAAATTTAATTTATGGAAAACAGAATCACACTCTCGAAATGTGTGGAAGGAAAGTCCCGATTTCTACTGACCTTATTCCTTCTATGCTTCTGTAGTTTTACTTGGGCACAAGTGAAAGTTACCGGTATTGTAACAGATCCATCCGGTGAAGCTATTATCGGTGCCAACGTTGTAGAAAAAGGTGCACCGGGAAACGGTACCATCAGTGACATCAATGGAAACTTTACACTGAATGTAAAAAGCAATAAGGCAGTATTGACTGTCTCATTCATTGGTTACAAAGACAAAACTGTCCCTCTCAATGGAAGTACCAATCTGAAAGTTATATTAGAAGAAGATTCACAGGCTTTGGATGAAGTGGTAGTGGTAGGTTACGGTTCAGTGAAAAAAAGTAATCTGACCACCTCCGTATCCAAAATGACATCCGATGCAATCGAAGGACGTCCGGTTACCAATCTGAGTGATGCCCTCTCCGGTCAGTTAGCCGGTGTACAGACACAGACCAGCAGTGGTATTCCGGGTGAAGAAATGCAAATTACCGTACGCGGTGTCAGTTCTATTAATGGCTCTTCCAATCCTTTAATCGTAGTAGATGGAGTGATTACGGAGAACATGAGTAATGTGAACCCTTCCGACGTAGCTTCCATACAAGTTCTGAAAGATGCAGCAGCCACTTCTATTTATGGTGCACGCGGTTCTGCCGGTGTTATCCTGATTGAAACCAAACAAGCTCAAAAAGGTGCCCCTGTCGTTAAATGGGAATCATATTTAGGTTTCCAGAATGCTGTAGGTCTGCCCGAAATGATGTCTCCCAAAGAATGGATGGCATACAACCTCTATCTGAAAAATGCAATGTGGCTCCAAAAAGATGGAAACAATACGCTGGACACGCCTAACAAGGACCGTCCAAGCGGTGACCGGGTAAACCCTGACTGGTTACTGAATCCGAATTCTGATACAGCAGATTGGACTTTACGTTCCGATTTACCTCAAACAAACTGGATTGACGCCATCTTGCAGACCGCTTTCACTCACAGCCACCAGGTTTCTGTCTCCAGCAAAGGCGACAAATATTCTATTTACGCTTCTGCCGGATACATGAATCAGGAAGGTATCGTGAAACATACCGGATACGAACGTTTCAACTTCCGTATTAACGCCTCAATGAACATTAATAAGTATATCAAAGCCGGTGTGAACTTCGCTCCTACAATTTCTTCACAAGACAGAGGCGAATCAGAAGGTAAAGACAAAGTTATCATGACTGCCTTGACCATGATCCCCACAATCGGCATTAACGAAGGTACTCGTTCCTTAGGTTTCAGTAAATTCAGAAAAGATGATGTGAATCCATACGAACGCCTTAAACAAGTTACCGACAGCAGAAATATCAAAAACTTCGATGTAGCTTCCTGGGTTGAAGCCTACATTATCAAAGGGCTGACTTTCAAGTCTATGTTCAACTATAGTTCTGACAACCGCATAGACGAATATTTCCTCCCGCTCGATGTCCAGAAAATGTCTGTAAAGAGTGCTACTGCCACAAGCAAAGTCATTTCAGGCAGTCGTACCGGTTGGCAAAATACATTAAGTTACGATTTTACTCTCTGGAAAAAGCACCAAATGAATGTCTTGCTGGGACAGAGTATAGAGAATCGCAGTATTTATACAGCCGACATGAAAGCGACCGACTTCCCGTTGGATAATGTTCCTACCTTGAACCAGGGTGCTACTCCGAGCCAGGCAAGCACCATGAAGAATATTGTTCGCACAGCTTCTTTATTCGGCCGTTTAAGCTATAATTATGATGACAAGTACTTAGTATCAGCATCTGTACGTCGTGACGGTTCTTCCCGTTTCGGACCGTCCAACCGCTGGGCTACCTTCCCGTCCGTATCTGCCGGTTGGAAAATAAACAGTGAAGAATTCATGAAAGATATTGAATTCATTTCTTTATTAAAGCTCCGCGCTTCCTGGGGTATGTCCGGAAATGACCGTATCGGTTACAGCGACTATGTTTCTACATTTACCACCGGCAACGTGGCTTATGGAAATACTTCCCAAATAGCTATTTATCCGACCAACTACGCTAATCTGGATCTGAAATGGGAAACAACCAAAGCATTTGACTTCGGTTTCGACCTTTCTTTATTCAGAAACCGCATACAGTTGAATGTCGATTATTACATCAACCGCACGGACGACCTGTTGTATAACTTACAATTACCCGCAGCTACCGGTTTCAACAGCATGCGCACCAATTTGGCATCTATTGAAAACCGTGGTTGGGAAATAGACCTGACTACAGCCAATATCAATACTAAATCATTCAAATGGTCAAGTACATTAAACCTTTCCGGAAACAAGAATAAAGTGCTGGATTTAGGAGGTAACGACGAAATCATTACTGATGCATGGAATGCTCAGTTCATCACCAAAGTAGGAGGACCTATTTCTCAGTTCTACACTTATAGAACAGATGGTCTGCTGACCGAAGCCGATTTCGAAGTTGGGACTGACGGACGCTACAATCCTAACAAACCGTTGGTTCCGACCGTAAAAGGAAAGAAGCAAAGACCTGGTAATGTTAAATATGTGGATACTGACAATAGTGGTTCTATCGATAACGACGACAGAGTAGCTTACGGTTCTAACGACCCCGACGTAATGTTTGGTTTCACTAACCGATTCACTTACAAAGACTTTGAATTAAGTATATTCCTTCGCGGACAGATAGGCGGTAATGTACTTTGGATTGGTGCCCGTAATCTGGACACCGGCGGTAAGTATGGAGCCAACAATACCCTGAAAAGATGGTTACACTGCTACAAAGAAGATTATCCTAATGGTAATCCGATTCCTACCGAACTGGGCATAGATATGTCATGGGATGGAAAAACACCAACTCCTTATGGCTTGGGTGACAACTCTGAACAGGATGGACAGTTGCATAGAACAGACCTGGAAATCTTCGATGCTACTTTCCTGCGTATCCAAAATATCAGTCTGGCTTACAATATGCCTAAAAAATGGTTGAATGCACTGGGAATCAAAGCAGCCAAGATTTACGGAACAGTAGAGAACCTGCACACCTTCACCGACTATATCGGTAATCCAGATACCAATAGCTACAGTACCAATCCGATGCTCAGAGGTGCAGATTACAATACATATCCGCTTTCAAGAAAATATATATTTGGAGTCAACGTAACCTTTTAATCAGTAACGATCATGAAAATTATAACAAAAATAGCAGCTGTTTGCTGCATGTGGGCACTCTCCTCCTGCGACAGCTATCTGGACGTCAATCAACCGTCCATATATACAGACCAGAGTTTATATAAGACCCCTGCTGATTGTGAGGCTTCCATCGCCGGAGTCTATTCACAGCTACAAACTATCTATAACCGTAATTATCTGGAAGCAATCGTATTAAGAGAAGATGCTATTAAGAATATGAATAATAACATCACCCGCTTTACAGACACCTCTACGGAAAAAACTTGGGAAACCGCATGGAAATCTCTTTGGGTATTGGTAGCTCGCAGCAATAAAGTACTGGATAATATTGACCGGGTGGTTTTCTCTGATGAGAGCCAGAAATCCCATATTAAAGGAGAAGCTTACGCTATGCGTGGATTAGCTTATCTGCAATTTGCCTGGTGTTGGGGAGGTTCTCCGCTGATAACCACTGATCTTTCACTGGCAGAGCTACGGAAAGTAAAACGTTCTTCACAAGAAGAGACTTACCAGCAAGCCATCAAGGATTTTGAACTGGCCTACGAAATGCTTCCTGAAAAAAGAAGCGGAACAGAAGTGGGACGTATTACTAAATATGCAATGGCCGGTATGCTGGGACGTACCTACCTGTATATGCATAACTATACCCAAGCTGCCGAATGGCTGAAGTTAATAGTGGAAAAAGAACCTTCTTTGTATAAGATGGCCGCCAATTATGAAGATTGTTTCGATGACAGTTTCGACAATACTTCAGAACGTGTATGGGAAGTGCAATATGTCGGCGGTTCTACCGGCAAGGCGTTGGGCATCAGTCAGACTTTCAATAGTATGTTGCTCGCATCCAGCATAAATCTTGAAAAGGACGCTCCTTTCCTTCACAACGTAACATTCAAGGGACCTTCAGGTACAGCACAAGTATCCGAATCAATCTGGGGAGAAGGCATTTATGAAGATGGAGACATCCGTAGAGCTGCTACCATGGTTAACAATCTTTATTACGATAAAGACTATCAGCATGAGGACACATATACAGCGCGTAAGTTCCTGAAAGCTACGCAGACCAAACCCGGAGCATATGATGAATGGGGAAATAACATTTCTATCCTCCGTTATACCGATGTTAAATTAATGTACGCCGAGGTACTGAATGAAATTAATTATTCAGCCAACATCACTACTATTCTGTCCATTATCAACGAAGTGCGTAAAAGAGCCGGACTGGAAGCTGTTGATGCAACCAGATTGAACAGCAAACAGGCTACTTTCGATTATATTGTTCACGAACGTTTTATCGAATTCTGTTACGAGGGAGTTCGTTGGCCTGACCTGATTCGTTGGGGACTTGCAGAAGAGGCTATGGAAAAGCACTTCTCTCTCAAAAATGAAGGGTTTAACACAGCCACTCAGACTCCGATGTACACCATGGAAAAGCGTAACCTCCTAGCTCCGATTCCACAATCAGAAATCAACGCCTATGGAGACGAAAACATAATGTGGCAAAATGACGGATATTAAAATCCGGCAATGAAATAAGAGTGTATATATAGTGTTGGGCAAGCCGGAAAATCCGGTTTGCCCAATCTTATAATAAATCCAGTAAAAAAGAGATTCATCATGGTAAAGAAACTGTTCGTCCATATCCTTTTTTGTTTTTTGGGAATTATTTCCGCATACGGTAAGCCGTTTTTTAAGATGGATAAAGATCCTTTGTCTATTGCCGTCGAAGCATTTGATAATCAAACCCATTCATATAGTAAAGAACGTATCCAAAAAGAGATTAAAAACCGTAATGTTCGTTGGACCACCCACCTGATGACCGCCGCAGGTACATTCTATGAAGCGACCGGACAAAAACGCTTCCTTGACATGGCCGAAGAAATTTTCCGGTCCGCTATCACCGCTTGGGAAAAAGACGAACAATTGATGCAAGGACGGGATGACTTCTTTTCCACCCGTAATGTAGCCGCTACCTACAAACTGCTAAAAAAAGAAGGACGTCTAAAGGGTAATGAAACCAGAAAAACCGTCATTCGTTTTGCTGACCTGCACTTCGAACCTCACTTCATTACTGATCATAATCAAGGTCAGGAACGCGCCTTAGGTTTCACCAGAATGTACAATCTCTTTCCGGATGCTCCCAATGCAAAACTATGGAAAGCATATACGGATACAATGTGGAATTTCTGGTATAATAATAAAGATGTGGATGAAACAGCAACCTTATATTCAGCCATACATCTGAATGACATCATCACCATTGCACAAGAAAGCGGACGTACCAAATTGCTGCAAACTCCTGAAATTGAGAAATGGTTTTCACGCTACCTGCATCAACAGGCTCCCAGCGGCTACATGCCGGAGTATGGAGATGACTTCTTCTTCGCCTATTTTGAATGGATTGTTGTTTTTGAAAAGATGGCGCGTCTGACCGGTAATGCAACTTATCACGAAGCTGCTCGGAAACTATATAAAACAGGACTTCCTAACTTACCCGAAAAATATACGAAACGCGGTTGGTTCTTACGTGATGCCTGCGAATGGGCATCAATCGCCGAAATCGCTCTATTACCACCATTCACACCGGCAACATCCACTCCGGACTGGGGAGCTATGGTCACTACACGTACCAACCGGAAAGGGCAAAATGGCATAGCGGATCAATTGTTACTGGCCGCTTCGCACACTCCGGGTGCTCCCTTTGTGATGAGCGACCTCTATGCAGAAGGCTCACACAAACACCCCAACCTGCGCGGAACCATCAACTATTTCGAAACCAATTGTTGTCCGCACTTTCATGGCGTACAACGTCATGCCACAGATATGCGCCACGGCAACACAGTTCTCCTTATGAAAGAAGAGATAAATGGTTTTCCATTCGGCGAAGGCTCTAACCGTTGGCTGACTAACCGCTGGTTTACGGATTGGATTGATTTCAGCTCGTCCACACATATATCGGAACACAATCCTCAAATGCGAGGATTCCAAAGCATCACTTTTCGTTTTCAAAACGGCCAGCCGGGCGAAGTCATCTGTATCGACAATGTCCGTCTGCATGGCAAGGCAGGTGAAAAGATACTGCATGATTGTGATACACTGGATGCATGGGGAGATGATGTGGAACTTGTAGATAATGAAAAAGGAGGAAAAATGATACGCATTACGTTGAAAGATAATGGAATTCATTTCTTCAACCTGAAAGTTGCAGCAGATTTTAATTTGGACGATTACCGATATATTGGCTGTGACTGGAAACACATGGCTCCCGACGGCAGAGATAAATCTTCTATAAGTTTCAAGATAAGAGCATACAACAAAGTAAGGAAACCGGTAGAAGACTATGTACACGAAGAAGTCGGCGTATTATTCAACCCCAATATTGTACAGACGGCAAAAGCTGAAAATAAAGACAAAGACTCATACGGTGAAATCATCCTGGATAATCATTGCGTTGATGGTTCGACTTTGCAACGCCGCATGGTGCTGACTGCTGAGGGTGTTCTCATAGTACAAGATCATCTAATCCCAGGTGAAGGAACCGACGGTTACATCGCAGGAAGTATCTGGCAACTGTATCAGATGGATGAACATGGTGAAAATTGGTTCAGTACCCACGGAGGAAAAAAGATATATAGAGATGCTTCAAATGCCGGACAGCCATGGAAAGACTCTTTGGGAAAAGATATAGAAGAAAGGCAACTACTGGTTTATTTCGAGAAACACCCCAAACGTAGTTATGGTTTTCAAAAACAGGAATATACCATACAGCCTACAACCGTTTTCTCCAAGCAATATGTCATTCCGTTCGAACCGCTAACATTTGTTACCATTGTAATGCCTTACCATATAAAAAAGAAAGCTACAGACATTGCTAATTCACTATCGGTAAGAACCCGGAATGAATGCAGCACCATTGAAATTAAAAACAACAATAAAAAAATCACAGTTCAAATTGATACGAAAGGAAACTGGAATGTATTCCGTAAATAACAATATAAAAAGTGATTATATTATCATGATTTGCCTATTTTGCATTATCTTTAGAGGCCAAATTTATAAGTTGAATTTTATGTTTCCGAAGATGATGCAGAATATTGCAAAGCGCCTATTCTTATTGTTTATACTCTTATCTGGGTTTATTGCCGCATCGGCTCAAAACGTTACACTCAACAGTTATTCCGTAAAGGACGGACTGTCCAACAGTACCGTAAAAGCTATCTGTCAAGACGCTAAAGGATATATTTGGATTGGAACTAAAAACGGATTGAACCGTTTGGATGGCTATGAGATAAAAAACTACTATCATTTACCAAGTCGGGAAGTCAAACAGCCCAATGATATCGTGAGTATCACCCAATTATCAGACGGTCTTTTCTGGATCGGCACCTTTAGCGGAATTGTACTTTTCGATCCTATGCAGGAGAAATTTATTGATTTACAGGAACGATACGCAGGGAAAGAGTTCCCTTCATCCGTTGTCGTCGGTCTCCATGAAGATCCTAAAAAGAACATCTGGGTAGCCACCAAACAAGGATTGTATGTGTTTAAAAATAACGACACCTGTTCATATGTAAAAGACCTGCGTGAAACCTATATCCACATGATGGCCGTAGCAGACCCATACGCCTTGTTGCTGGATGTTGTTAATCAAGGATTGGCACTCTATGATGTAAGAACCGAGCGCTATAAGATTCTACATAAAAATGAAAAACGTTTTTCTCTGATGAAAGGCTTCACGGACAGTAAAGGACGTATCTGGTTGGGAGAAGAATTGAAAAACTTTTACCGATATTTTCCAAAAGAGGAAGAGATAAGACCGGTCTCATATACGGTTCATCCGGATGTACCGATAGAGAGTAACTATATCCATGATATCACTGAATATAATGATTCTACATTACTTCTTGCAACCGATCGGGGATTGGTAGCTTATGACATAGCGCGTTCCGTCTTCTATACCGAAATTAACCAGCACTTATCTATAAACGACCGCATGATGACAGTTTATAAAGATAAGCAGGGGGCATTATGGATGGGGACATTCAGCCAGGGAGCCATCTATTACCATCCCCAATTGTTTACTTTCACCCATCATCCACTGACAGCCTCAACGAAACCAGCTACGGGAATCCAGGTAGTAGGTTCACTGGCCGAATCTCAGGGGAAATTATGGATTGGACATAGTAAAGGGCTGATATCAATGAATTTGACTCACTCCAACCAAATAGAAGAAGTAAATATTTCCGGAAATAATTCTCCAAAACATGATACGGATTTATATTATGTCTATCAGAATTCCAAAGATGAGCTGTACCTCTATTTTTTAAATATGGGAGTTTATTCACTGAACCTGAAAACCAGTTCTATCGCCAAAGTCATTACTCCTATGACCGGTGAAGAGCAAATCCGTGCAATGGCAAGGGACGCAGAGAATCATCTGTGGATTGCAGAAGATGATTTATCATATTGGGATGAAAAAACACAAAAGTTAGACCGGAATCTTTCGACCAATTATAACGCCGCCACCCGATATATGTTGACGCAAGATATTTTACGCCACGGAGACGACATGATAGTAGGGGTCCGCACAAATGGTTTATGGGTATTCAAATATCAACCGGAAAACCCGGAGCACTATTTCAAAGGCGAACGTACCGCTTTTGAAGAACTAAATGATAAAAACATAAGTGTACTCTATGAAGACAATGCAGGAAATATATGGATCGGTACATACGACAACGGATTATACAAATGTAATCTTGAAAAACAAAAGATACACCATTATAACAAGGATAATGGACTGGTACATAACTCTATCTGTGCAATATTAGAGGAGCGTACAAGTAAAGATATATGGGTATCCGCCATCAATGGTCTATCACAAATCAAGCCTGATGGAACCATAGTCAATTTCACTCGTGGAAACGGTTTTCCATTGAATGAAGTTTCACACAAATCGTTAGTACAAGCCAGTAACGGACACATCTATATAGGTGGAAACAACGGACTGGCGGAGTTAGACCCAGCACGCCTTTCACATAAACAGGTGACAGCCCCATTGGTACAAATATCATTGGTGGAATCATTAAATTCAAAAAATGCACCCGGACATATTGAAATCAACAACTTTAATAATGATAATAAAATAGATCTCCCTTATGATAATTCATCAATCCGGATCAAATATTCAGCACTTGACTTTATCTCTCCCAAAGGTTACAAATATGCCTATCAATTAAAAGGAATGGACAAAGAGTGGCATTATATCGAAAATAATGAAGTAATCTACTCTAACCTGCCGGCCGGCAAATATGTTTTCAGTATCAAGGCATGCAATAACGAAGGAATCTGGAGTACGGTGGAAACAACAATTATAATTTCAGTTCATCCCGCATTCTGGGCTACCTGGTGGGCTAAAACCATATATATCTTATTTATCATTATCTTTTTAATGGTATTAGCCCGTTACTTCTACGAAAAGAAAACAGCCAAGTATAAACAAAAGATTGAGCAGATAGAAAAAGAGAATATCGAGAAAAACTACCAGATGAGAATTGAATTATTCACCAATTTCTCTCATGAATTACGCACTCCGCTTACATTGATAACCGGACCGGTAGATGATATCATCAATAATGAGCAACTCCCTTCCAGTCTCAAATACCCAATGAAACAGATACAAAAAAATGCGAATCGTCTGTTGTTGCTGGTAAATCAGCTTATGGATTTCCGTAAGTTAGAACATGGAGCCATGCAATTGAAACTCAGCAATCTGAATGTAGCGATATTCATCTCCGAACAGATTGACAGTTTCTCTGAGTTACTGAACAAGCATGAACTGACCATTTCATATTCTAACAATTACTACGGAAACGATTTGTGGGTGGATGTAGACTTAATGAGTAAAGTTATGTTCAATCTACTTTCGAATGCCATCAAGCACTCTCCTAAAGGAGGAAAGATCCAATTGACATCCAATGTCGAAGAATATTGTGTCATATTCTCAGTAAAAGATTGTGGAGAAGGCATCTCCCCTGAAAACCAATCGAAAGTTTTTGACCCTTTCTTCCAAATAGGAAACGGAAACAAAAATGAAATGTTTGGTAGCGGTATCGGGCTAAACCTTGTACGGTATGTAGTAAAATTGCATTCTGGTAAAATCTGGCTGGAAAGTACCCCCGGACAGGGAACCACTTTCTTTATACGCCTACCACTAGGAAAAAACCACTATAATAGTTCCAATGTAATATACACTGACCAAGCCATCACCCACACACTGAAAGTAGAAAAAAACAGTGTGCTATCTGTCGATCCGGAATATCATCAGGAAATGCCCGAAGAATCCGACAATCGTTTAAGAATCCTGGTAGTGGAAGATGATGAAGACATGCGCCAATACATTGTCTCTAAATTATCAAAACTCTATAGTGTACAGGAAGCCCCCGACGGTAAGAAAGCCATAGAAATTGCAAAAGAGCAGATGCCCGATTTGATAGTCAGCGATATCATGATGCCTGTAATGGATGGACTGGAACTCTGCCGCACCGTAAAAAATGATATGACTTTAGCACATATTCCGGTGGTTCTACTAACAGCCAAGAGTCTGGAAGAACATATAAAAGACGGATATCAGGCACTGGCCGATGATTATATATTAAAGCCATTTAATGCACAGATACTATTGGCTAAGATAGAAAGCCTCATCAAAAACAGAGAGAAATTAAGAAACATATTCTGTCAAAAACTGGGCACGACAGAAGTACCGGTAAGAGAAATCACGGTGGAAGATCCATTCATGAAAAAACTGGTAGAATTAATTACAGAAAATGCCCAAGATCCGGATTTATCAATGGAAGTACTATATAATAAACTGGGAATGAGCCGTACACAGTTTTTCCGGAAAATTAAAGCAATCTCTGACTTGTCACCCAATAAACTAATACTAAATATCCGGATGAAAATGGCCGTAGAAAAATTACAAGCCGGTGGAATGACTATTGCAGAAGTCGCTTATGAAGTAGGCTTCTCCGATCCGGCTTACTTCAGTAAAGTTTTTAAATCCGTATTTAATCAAACCCCTACAGAATACATCAAGAATATTGGCAAATAACCGGTTGTAGGTCTAAAATACAAGCCTTTGACACTATTTTCATAGCCTGTCAAAGGCTTTTCGCCTAAGTTTGCAAAAAAAAATCAGGCAAGTTTATGACCATGAGAAACCACATTATTGCATTATTGCTGATACTGTTTTCCGCAAAAGCGAACTATGCACAACAGCCAGTTGTGTCCCAAGAGAACCCGATGCAAATCTCTCGGAGAGATTGCATCAACTTATCTATATATGATTGGCCGCGTACACTCCTTAGCTATCCGGTTTGTTTTTCCGAAACCATACAATCTGAATCAGAATTAGACCTTTTTGATAATAAACAAGGTAAATCCATCCCGTTCCAGTTATCAGACAAAGTCATTGACAATGGAAAACTAAAATCCGCTGTTATAAATTTCTTCGCAGAACTGCCAAGCGGAGGAGAATTTAACTATACACTATATGTACGCAAGGGGAATGCTCCCCGACTAAGTTCACCTGTTACCCTCCGGAAAGGAGTAACAGCCTGGCAAATCAGCGACGGAAGTTTTGGAGTAGAAATACCTGCCGGAGGTATTTATCAAAACAAGATTATCCCCGCCCCCATTATTTCCATACTCAATAATCAGCAAAAAATAGGTGATAATAAACTCCACGCCGGACACCATAACGTCAAAGAAGTAAAAACCTCCGTTTTAGAATCCGGAGACTTATTTGTAGAATGTGGAATACTCTACCTATTGGACAATAATTCTTCTTATTATGCCAAAATAAAAATCATACAAGGTTATCCTTTTGTCATTCTGGATGAACAAATGGAAAATATCTCAAAGCAAGACGAGATATTCGTTGATATGGAATGGAGTAACTTCCACCCTACCCGCCGTTACGGTAACTGGGACAGACAAAAGGAAGTATCAGTAGATGGAGGTTTACCTATTGATAAACCAATATATACCAACTGGAGCCAGGAGGACCCGCACTGGACAGGGATGGGCTGGATAGAAAAGCCTGCCGAACAAATGTTATACCGTCTCTTACCTTTCGGAGGAAATTCCACCCGCGAACAAATACCTGTAATTTCGTTTTGGGAAACTCAGAATGCAGCCAGAGAATTAGGAGTGTTTGTATATGACCATAACCGTTGGGACGACCAACAATATGGAATCTGGCAACCGACTCCCGATTTATCCGTATATTTCCGCTATGACAATCAGAAATTACACTTCAAATACCCCCTTCATAGTGGCAGCCGGTCTACAGCCATAACCCTCTATACTATCGAAGAGAAGCAGGGGCTGGTTGACAAATTCAATAAATGTATTGACAAAATAGCCATGAAAGGTGGTGCAGACCATTCCAACGAGATGGGGTTCCGCTATGCAATGCTGTTGCACCGCCAATATGCGCTATTAAATTTAAATAGGGTGAAAGATTGGATTCTGGAGTATCCGGTAAATGCCAAGCATCCGGATACTCCCTTTACTGGGAAAGCAGGATCACCGACTGCTGAAAAATTCTATCAGCAGATAACAACTTCTCCAATGGCCTACTATATGACCGGGTTAAACGGATTTCCAGGCATTCACTCCATATCCCACCGTCCGCTTTTTGGTAGCTGGGTGGAAGATTATCTGGCACTTTACAAGCAACTGACAGAAGAGCAGAGAAAGACAGTAGACGGTCTGTTGCTAATATCTGCTTATGTCAACACTTTAGAAGCAATGAATACCATCCGCACGTCATTGGCCGGAACCGCTAACATGGCAGCAGACGGTTGGGCGGTACCGGGCCAAATGGCTTTTCTCTATCCCGAACACCCCATGGCTAAAGAATGGGCCGATTTTTTTGAAAAAACACTTGAAATATACGGTCTCTTTTATACCCGTCCTGACGTGAAGGCCTTTGAATCCAACGGCGGTCGCTGGGTGGAAAGCATGGGTATCTATAACTGGGCCTTTTTAAGACCGACTTCCGCCACCCATATCGCCCTGCAAAAATCAGACAGTAAAAATCGTTTTGCCGGAAAATATATGGTACAACGGGGACATTGGATGCTGGACATGATGACCGCTCCGGTTCTATACGAAGACAAAAATGGAAAAAGCCTGGAAAGATGTTATCCGCCACACGGCGCTCATGGAGGAGGAAGAATCGTTCCGCGATATTGTTCAGTTTATCAGTTAGCGGACTGGATGCAGTATTATGACCCGTTGCTTGCAGAAAATTTATATTGGACCGGCCCGATGGGTCCCGGTGTGGAAACAAAAGAAACTCATACCAACTGGAGTAGCGTCCACAAAAAACAATACCCAACCATAAACAAGGGAACTAACCCACATCTGAAAAGTACCAAATACACAGGGCATGGTATTGTCCTGCGTGCAGGAGTGGATACGGACGAAGAACTATCCATCCACTTAAATCAAGTGGATAAAGGTCCCAACTACCGTTGGGGGCACCAAGGACAAGGAAACTCCGGCGGACTCTACTTTTATGCAAAAGGTAAAATCTATACAGGACATGAAAATGAAGTGGTAGGCGACCATGTACAAAACAATCTGGACGGCATCACCAATTTCGGAGTCATGAAAAACGGAGCATTCTGCAATATCGGAATGAACGAACTTGTAGCTCCACTTTATGATTTAGGAATTGCCCAATTAGCCGAACTTCGTTCAGCCCAGGGAGAAGACAGTTTTTCCTGGCCGGAATACTTGTCACGTAGTATAATGCTGATAGGTACAGATTATTTTTTGCTCTACGACCAGACCGGAACCAATTGGAGAGCAGCCGCCCGTTTCTCCTGGTTTGTTCAGAAACAAGATGAATTCCCACAAATCGTTTTCTTCGGTAAAAAAGCACGCCCGGATCATTGGACTAAGGGAGAAACAAACAACTCCAAAGGTTTCTATCGCGATGCGGACGGCTCATTATTAACTTTGGTTTCACATAAAAAAGGCGCGATTGACGTCCTGTATGGCAAAATGGTCAATCCCTCTTTACTGAACAATACGAGTATTTATGAATTCGTGCCCGCAGAAAAAGGTGCAAGGACCGATATATTGCATATCAAAGCTCCACATAGTACGGATATTATTTTCCGCAACGGAACAGAGATAAACTATCAGACAGACAAGGAATCATTCACCGGCGAAGCTGGAATCATCCGCAGAATGAATGACGGTACTCTTCAACTTGCCTTGATGAAAGGTACAGCTCTTTCCGCCGATGGTCTCTCTATCGAATTATCGAAGACCGGTACGGCTATCGCTATGACCCGTACCGGCATCAATACTTGTAAAGGATGCTACAAAAGTGATGGAAAAGCCAGCCTGACATTAAAGGGAGTATCCGGTGGTAAATTATACATTGATGGCATCGCACAGCAAGGAACTGCCAACATCCTTTTACCCGAGGGAGAACATTCTATAGAATACGCACGCGAAGCAACCCCTATGCCTACCCGGATTATTGATACCGAATATTCCCCAAACGGAACACTTGTCTATCTGGATATACCGACATCAGCCCGGAAGGTAAAAATAGAAATATCCCGGGATAATGCCCAAACCTGGGAAGAAGCAGGCATTACAGCTCAATCAACATATAAGTTAGCACCGCAACCGGTCGGAAAGATACATATACGGGCAATATCTGTCAACAAAAAGCATACTGCCGACTTTGCCCAGGAGTATCCAGTCTACACCACAGACCAGGCACCACACTACCCGGAAGGTTTACACCTGAATCTGGATAGTGGAAAAGTAACCCTGTCATGGGGAAATGTCTTAGGTACAAAAAAATATCGTATTTATCGGAGAAAAGCCGGAGAAAAAGACTTCACACTCATATTTGAAGGTAAGGCTAACCAATATACCGATACAAAAGTCCCCGGAGTGATCAAAGCCTGCAAATTACCCGGCAAACTGGACAATCCAAATCTTGCCGGTGATTCATTCACTGTTTACGAATATACCGTTACAGCCGTCAATGGATACGGTGAAAGCGTAAAAGCTCCGATTGCCGACACTCATCCGGCATCCTGGGCCAATTGGTATCCGGCTACAGAACTGAAATACAAACGTACCTCTGCATTCTGGATGGAACCTTACGTTTCCTCAGCTATGACACCTGAGAAATATTATCCGAACTAACAATATAAAAAAATACAAGAAAATATGAGAAGTAAATTATTCACAGCAGTATTGACAGCATGGGCCTTGGCATCTTGTACCCCCAAAGAATGCGGGTATTTTGACAATCTCCCCCAGGAAGCCGATCCTATCAAAATTGGAAACAAAATTACCAACCGGTTTTTGGAACAGGGACATTCCCAATATGGTAGCCCGCTACGCGTTAATGAACCGAGGACACAAATCACTTATCCTGACGTGTGTACTTGGTTAGGAGGACTTTGGTTTGCCCAGGAGACAGACAACAAAGAACTTACCGAACGTCTAAAAGCCCGTTTCGAGCCTCTATTTAGCTCCGAAGCCTACCTACAGCCCAAACCGAACCATGTAGACAATAATGTTTTCGGTGCCGTCCCACTGGAACTTTATCTTCAAACCGGCGAAGAACGTTATAAGGCTTTAGGCATGATGTATGCCGACTCCCAATGGGAATTGCCGGAAGGGTGGAAGCTGCAAGAAGGGGAAGTACGTAAAAGTAATATGTATGGTGATTTCGCCGATGCCAACATCTGCCAGCCTGAACAAAAAGCATGGGCTGATAAAGGATATTCCTGGCAAACCCGTTTCTGGCTGGACGATATGTATATGATAACCACCATACAAGCACAGGCCTACCGGGTAACGAACGATTGCAAATACATAAACAGGGCGGCCCGCGAAATGGTACTTTATCTGGACTCCATCCAGCAACCTTCAGGCTTGTTCTATCATGCCCCGACAGCTCCATTCTGCTGGGGGCGCGGCAATGGCTGGATGGCAGCAGGCATGTCCGAATTGCTTCGGATGCTCCCGGAAAACAATCCGGACCGGGCAGAGATCATGAAAGGATATCTGAAAATGATGGAAAAACTAAAAGATACACAGGATGAGAATGGCATGTGGAAACAGGTTGTAGATGACATTTCTATGTGGGAAGAAACTTCCGGTTCTGCCATGTTCGCATACGCCATGATTACCGGAGTCAAAAAAGGTTGGTTACCCGCAGAAGAATACGGACCGGTTGCCCGGAATGCTTGGATAGCCCTGACTCACTACGTTAACGAGAAGGGAGATGTAGAAGCCGTGTGTGAAGGTACTATGCTGGGAGATAACAGTGAACACTACCGAAACCGCAAGGCCTTGACAGGAGATCTTCACGGACAGGCACCCGTTTTGTGGTGTGCATATGCCTTACTTGCCAAATAAAATCACGTTCTTTGTAATGCAAGAAAATAACCTCACAAAACATGAAAAACATATTATCAATTACTCAATATTCTTTGCTAACAGTATTTTTCTTGTGTGCACTTCCATTGTGTGCACAAGAAAAAACACTTGACCGTATGACACGTAGTGAAGTAAAGCAAAGAATTCTTCAGCACATGCAGATTAAAGACCACGTAACATTCTATCACAGCAATGATAAAGATATTTACACCGCTTACGATCTGGTAAATTCAGGTAATAAAAAAGAGATGCTTCAAGGAAAAACAATTCTTCTGGGTATTCTGGACGCTTTTGATAGCAATAAAGGACAACCCCGCACACTGGAGATATCCTTCTTTGCCCGCGAAAAATTCTTTGACTCCCTACGCATACTCAAAGAAAGAAATATGATGGATACCGAACTCAATCGCCTATCAGAATCACTTGTAAACCGAATTAGTTTTTGTGAAGAGCGCGGACCCAACAACCGGGCAGCCAACTATGCAATGGGAGCATTGGCAGCAGCCAGATTATTTCCGAAACACAAAGATGCCAAATTATGGAAAGCTTATGCCGAAGCTGTATGGAACGACTGGTATGAGCCGGGAGACAGTTATGAGCCTGCCTATGTAGCCCACAATATTCCACGCCTGATAGCTTTAGGAATAAAACTCGGAAAACAAAAAGAATTAAAAGGAAACAAACTGAAACAAGTGTATTACAAGTTCAGAAACCATGTCAGTTCTTCCGGGCTGGTATGTTCCACCGGTGATGGAGAACCTTACGATCAGGAATCATACGTAAAAGCTTTTGCCGCTATTATGGAGGTATGCCCTGACCCGACCATCTTATGGGCACTGAAAAAGACATATCTGGCAGGCAACATGAAAAGCGGGAGACTCTCGGAAGAGGCTTTTAAAAAAGCATATCCCCAGTATGTCGGCATGGAAACGAAAGTGCCGGAAATGCAGGCATCCGTACAATGCCTCTTTCCTGCCACCTATCAGAGTAAAGACCGCCTGATATTAGCCCCCTCGCGCAAGGTTGGTGCACCCTTTGCACAATTCTGGATTCAGGACGATTGCAACGTCCTCTATCATGGAGGTATTTCGGATACCCGTGGGGATCTGATACACTACGAAGTGGACGGAACCATGATTATCGCAGATAGAGGGCGCTACGAATGGCCGGCATGGAACAATACCCTGCTGGTTTCCGAACCGGATGCACAGTATCCTTTCCGCCAGACTACGGGAGTTTATTCCGGACGATGGTATAACTCTTCCGCCAATATGCGTGTCACCAGGGGGTATATGCCTTCAGAGCGATATACCATTAATTCCCAAAAATCGACTGATGTACATTATGCACTGACTGACCAGAAAGCCCCGTATGGATATATGTGGGGAAATCCGGAAGCAGTGGCAGGCAATAATGACCTGATAAACCTTCGTGAAATCAGACTGGAGTTCGCATTGCTTCCTGTCGAAGGAGAAGAATCGGTAGGCAAAGTGTTTCCTGGAAGAACCTGGTTCGGTGGGTATGAGAAGCGTAATGTATGCCCTTCTGATGTTCCTGTAGATATTTATATCAGCAATCTGTTCATTGCCGGAGATAAAGGAGAAAAAGTTATGGTTCCTTTCGATAAACTGACGGATAAGATATCATTCGGCTTTATAGCTCCCGACAAGACACAACAATTTCCGGAAACGGAATTAGCCAAAGAAGACTATGCAATTGTGACTGATTCCGAAACCGGAAAACAGGTGCTACGCATCCGCACCAAATATGGGCGTACCGTTCTCCGTATCCAAATGAACGAGCAAATCAATGTAAACGACGATTACAGTCGCATCGGATTATCCTATAAATACGTAACCCCGATAAAAGGATGGACAAGGGTACCTATTTTAATTGCTTTCAATGATAATGACATGAAGCATAATTTGCGCCTGGATCGCCAACAAGGTGGTATTCTGACCGATGCCAAAGCCGAAAATAAGGCGGAAGACAGTTATGGTTCTGTATCTTACAAGGAAATATGGACACACGATTCATCCTGGAAAAGAAGCAGTATTCTGACAAAAGAAGGTTTCCTGATTGTATTGGACGAATTTCGACCTGGAAAAGCAGCTGACAAACTGGTTGCCGGCCCGGTATGGCATGTTCCCTCCGCTCCCCATTGCGGTAATTCGGATGGGCCGACCGCCGATTGGTTTGATGCTTCCCTGTTACACTATCCAGCACATGCACGTGCATTCACCGATAAGTATGGCGAAGGAAACAAAAACTTATTCATAGCTTTTGATGCACCAGCCGGATACGAAAACGGTATTCAATATCAACCCAAACATTGGAAGAATGATGATTATGCCATCTATAGCAAATGTGCGCTGGAAGCAGGAAAAGCGATACGCTGGCTATCCGTTTTAATTCCCCACTCTGCAAACATGGATGCTATAAAACTGTCCAAAGACGTAAAAATCAAGAATCAGGGAGAAAAGGGCTATACAGTAAATATCAAATGGCGAGATCGGGTTGTAACTCCTGTCAACCTGGAAATATACATGGGAATTAATGATGATTGGAAAGTAATACGTAACAAATAAAAAGAGTCATGAATATAAAATATTATTTCACCATAAGTTGTTTCATTCTGTCAGGAGGATTGGCTGTTCTCACTGGTTGCACCTCTCCCCAGCCCTTGAAGGAGTTTACTATAGAAAACACGCTGAATGTGAACCGTGAGGACGAAGCTCTGATACTTACACGTACACAGCTCAATCCGACAGACAATCTTCTTCAGCCTGCCATAACCAACGAACAGGGAAAATACATTCCCTGTCAACTGGACGACCTGGATGGAGACGGAAAATGGGACGAACTGGCATTCGTGTACACCTTGGCACCTTCAGAAAAAACGAAACTGAATATACAGTGGCTTAAACCGGAAGAATACCCGGTTTTTACTCCACGCACCAATATCCGTTATGGAAAAATGACTTCTCCTGGGGTTATAGAAGAACTATCCAAAGATGTACATGACAAATACAACCTTCCACGTGGAAGTGAAATGTATCCTTATCAAATGGACGGCCCCGTTTGGGAAAATGACAAGATGGGGTTCCGGCAATACTTTGATGGTCGTAACTGCTGCGATGTTTTCGGTAAGAGAATCCCTGAAATGGTCTTAGACACCGTTGGCATCAATGCAGAAGGACATCCGGCAAATACCTACCAGGTAGTACGCGAATGGGGCTGCGACATTCTGAGTGCCGCCAACTCGTTCGGACTTGGAGGACTCGCCATGCAGATTCCGGATAGTCTGGTACGTATGGGCGTCCCCGCTTCACTTACGGAAGACGTCATTGACTCTACTTTTTATGAGTTGGTGACCGAAGGCCCCGTCCGTTCCATTATCCGTTTGAGCTATGACGGTTGGCAAATAAAGGACAGCAAAATAAACCTTTGCGAAGAAGTAAGCATCTGGGCCGGGAGATACGGATATGAAAAGAAAATACGGACTTCTCCCTTGCCACAGGATTACTTTCTAGTGAGCGGCATCGTCAATAATCTGAATACCCAGCCTTTTACGAAAGAAGAATATGAAGGGAAACAACATGCCATACTGACCCACGACAAACAGACCGTGAATGGCAGTTTTTATTTCGGTATGGGATTGTTGGTGCCTGCCACTAATTTAGTAGAAACCTTCCACACACCGGAAAAAAATGCAGATATTATAAAAACCTGGTGTGTAAAAATGAAGCCCGATGCAAACGGAGAATACAACTTCCGGATCTATGCAGCCTGGGAACTGAGAGATGAGCAATTCCGTGAGCGGGAAGCATTCACCGCTCTGATTGCCCATGAGGCACAACGCATCAATCACCCTGTTATCATTCATTTATAGGACACGAGGGTATGAAGAAATTGCTAATCAGTAGTCTGGTCTTCTTAGGTTGTTTTATATCAGTCCGTGGACAAGTCTATATAGGCTCTGCATATTATCCGGAACACGTGGATAGCAAACAAGTGGAAAAAGATGCATGCCTCATGAAAGAAGCCTGTTTCAACGTTGCACGGATGGGTGATTTTGCCTGGCACAGTATGGAGCCCGAAGATGGAAAATTCACATTCGAATGGTTGGACCATGCCGTACAGATACTATCACAGTATGGAATACAATCATTGCTATGTACTCCCACTGCCGCTATCCCTAAATGGATGCACGACGCACATCCTGAAATAATGATTATGGGAGCGGATGGAAAAAGAAAACCTTACGGACGTCGGCGCCACGCCTGTCTCAACAACGAGGATTACCGCCAATACAGTTTACGTATCGCACACAAGCTGGCCGAGCGCTACAAAAACAATAAATCCATTATCGGATTTCAGATAGACAACGAATTGGCAACCGAAGAACCATACTGTTACTGTCCGGAATGCCTGAAGAAATTTCAGACTTGGTTGAAACAGAAATACCACACAATAGGCAACTTAAACCGGGCATGGGGAACCATTTTCTGGAGTGAGACATTAAACAATTTTAAACAGGCATGGTTACCCCGCAAAATGGACAATCCAAGTGCCTATCTGGATTATCAGCAATTTTATTCGGATATAGCTTTGGACTTTTTCCGTATGCAACGGGAAGCTATCAAAGCGGTGGCTCCTAATATGAAAGTCACCACCAACATCGGAGGAAGCGGTTTTGTAACCACAATGGATCTGTATAAACTATCTGACACCAGTGATGTCCTGTCATTCGACAATTATCCGGTGAATGTGACATTGGAACATCTCTATGGGAATGATACAGGACATCCCTTTGATCCCGCCATGACATCTTTCGCCATGCAAATCATACGCGGCGGCAAGTCACGCCCCATATGGGTGCCCGAAGCACAGATAGGACGCACGGCATTGACACAAAAGGAGATTGTAAAGGAAGGATATCCGCGTTTATGGAATCATCAGCAATTAGCTTACGGATGCCGTCTATCTGTATTTTTCCCGTTCCGTTCTTTCGAATCCGGACATGAACATTTGATGGCAGGAGTCATAGAGTCGGATAACGTCAAGCGAAGTAAATTTCGTGAATTACAACAGACAGCCCAAGAATTGCAGGAGATTTATATCCAAACCGGTGAAATGTTACCCGTAGCCAAAGCCGCCGTAATCCGTGACTTCCAGGTAGACTGGGCTTTTGAGAACGGTTATACATTTTGCCCCGACTTGAAATACCTGCGCGAGGTTTATAAGTATTATCATGCCTTACGTTCCCAGTCAGTTATGACAGACGTTATTTCCTCACAAGCCAACTTGACAAATTATGATTTAATTGTAGTTCCCTATCTGGCTATGGCCTCCCCCGACTTCTGCAAACGGCTGGAAGCCGCAACCCAAAAAGGTTCCACAGTTATCCTGACTTGTGTCAGTGGCATACGCAATGCGCAACTACATAAAGCAGATGCTTTAGTCACCACCGATTTGCAACAACTGGCGGGCATTGAAGTCGAAGGACAAGAGGCACTATTCGGTCGAAAAAGTAATATACTGACTTATGAACAACAAACCGGATGTTGTCAGTTCTGGTTCGATCAGATTCGCCTGAAAACAGCTTCAAAACTTGCTTCATTCAGTGGGAATTACTTTAAGGAGATGCCAGCCATCACATGCAATGAATATGGAAAAGGAAAAGTATACTATGTAGCTACTGTACCAGAACAGAGCATCGTTGATAAATTAATAACAGAAGCGGTTTACTCCTCTTCAATAGTACCTTTAGCCCGATGTAAGCACCCGTTAGTCGAAATATCTGAATTAGAAGATACTTCCGGAAAACAATACATCTACATAGTCAACTTCTCGGATGAAGAGCAGACCATTGAACTAAGCACCTACGCTTCAGACATTAAGACAGAAAAGAAATACACTACATCTGCTTCTGTGAAAGCGATGGATTATTTATTAATGCAAATAAATCAATAAACAATAATTATGAACAAGCAGTATTTATACAGACTAAACAGTTTCATACTTCTGATATGCACCGGTATAGTTGTATGGAGCGCTCCCAAAAAAGAAAAGATCTATCAGAAAGGTTGGATAGACTTTAACAAGAATGGGAAAATGGATATCTATGAAAATCCTTCCGCCCCCATAGAGGAACGCGTTAAAGACTTGCTATCCCAAATGACAACAGAAGAAAAGACTTGCCAAATGGCTACTCTTTACGGTTCGGGACGTGTATTGGAAGATGCGCTGCCGGAGGCACCCTGGAAGCAAGCGTTATGGAAAGATGGTATCGGAAACATTGACGAAGAACACAACGGGCTGGGTAGTTTCGGTTCTGAATACGCTTACCCTTATAGTAAACATGTCAAAGCGATACACGATATCCAACGCTGGTTTGTAGAAGAAACCCGTTTAGGTATTCCGGTCGATTTCACAAACGAAGGCATCCGCGGGTTGTGTCATGATCGCGCCACCTTTTTCCCCTCTCAAAGCGGACAGGGAAGCAGCTGGAACAAAGAGTTGATAGCGCGTATCGGTGAAGTAGAGGCTAAAGAAGCCGTAGCCTTAGGATATACCAACATTTATTCTCCTATCCTTGATATATGTCAGGACCCTCGTTGGGGACGTTCGGTAGAATGTTATGGTGAAGACCCTTATCTGGTGGGGCAATTAGGCAAACAAATGATTCAAAGCCTGCAAAATCACAGGTTAGTCTCTACCGTCAAGCATTTTGCCGTATACAGCGTGCCGGTAGGTGGACGTGACGGAAAAACCCGTACCGACCCTCATGTATCTCCCCGTGAAATGCGTACGCTTTACCTGGAACCGTTTCGGCGCGCTTTCTGTGAAGCCGGTGCACTGGGAGTGATGAGTTCGTACAACGATTACGACGGAGAGCCGATTACAGGAAGTTATCACTTCCTGACTGAAATTCTTCGTCAGGAATATGGATTCAGAGGCTATGTAGTATCGGACAGCGAAGCAGTAGAATTCATTAGCACCAAACACCGCGTAGTTTCTGACGAAGTGGAAGGAGTGGCGCAAGCCGTAAATGCAGGCTTGAACGTCCGCACCCACTTCACCAAACCGGAAGATTTCGTTCTGCCATTGCGCCAGGCAATAAAAGAAGGAAAAATATCCATGAAAACAATCGACAACCGCGTAGCCGATATCTTAAAAGTTAAGTTCTGGTTAGGACTGTTCGACAATCCCTACCGGGGAGACGGCAAGTTGGCCGAAAAGATAGTACACTGCAAGGAGCATCAGGAAGTTGCCCTTGAAGCTGCCCGCCAATCACTGGTTTTATTGAAAAATGACAATCAACTATTGCCTTTGAAGAAAACAGTGAAATCAGTAGCCGTCATCGGCCCCAATGCCGACGAACGTACTCAACTGATTTGTAGATATGGCCCGGCAAATGCTCCTATAAAGACCGTCTACCAAGGTATTAAAGAAATGTTGCCCGATGTAGAGGTTGTTTATAAGAAAGGTTGTGAAATTATAGACAGTCATTTCCCGGAAAGTGAAATATTACCTTTCGAAAAAACTGCTGAGGAACAACAGATGCTGAACGAAGCGGTTAAAGCTGCCGGCAATGCCGAAGTAGTAATACTTGTATTGGGTGGCTCGGAACTGACAGTACGTGAAGACCGTTCACGCACCAGCCTGAACCTTCCGGGACATCAGCAAGAATTGATGCAAGCCATTTACGCAACCGGCAAACCGACTGTCTTGGTTCTGCTCGACGGACGTGCTTCTACCATCAATTACGCCAATCAATATATTCCGGCTATCATACATGCCTGGTTTCCTGGAGAATTTGCAGGAACTGCCGTTGCGGAAGCCTTATTCGGCGATTATAATCCGGGCGGACGTTTAGCCGTGACTTTTCCGAAGTCAGTCGGACAAATACCTTTTGCTTTTCCTTTCAAACCAGGTTCCGATGAATCTTGCGAGACAGCTGTGTATGGCGCCCTATATCCTTTCGGACATGGACTGAGTTATACAAATTTCAGTTATGATAATCTGCAAATCACTCCTGAAGAACAGGGGCCACAAGGAGAAATTACAGTAAGTTGCGAAGTTACAAACACCGGAAGCAGGACAGGTGACGAAGTAGTCCAGCTATATCTTCGGGATGAAGTGAGCAGTGTGACTACCTATATGAAAGAATTACGCGGTTTCGAGCGTATTTCATTGAATCCGGGAGAAACCAAGAAAGTTACTTTCGTACTGACTCCCCAAGATCTCGGATTATGGGATAAGAATAACAAGTTTATAGTAGAACCGGGAACATTCAAAGTCATGGTGGGGGCTTCCTCAACAGACATTCGATTAGAAGGAAAATTTAATATTAAATAGAATAAAGATTTGTATCATGAAAAAGAATTTCATCACATGCCTAAGCTTATTAAGCATCATGTCGCTCTTTTCCTGTTCATCGGAGAAAAAGTTCAATAATTGGGGAGACAAACTGACCCAATACGTAGTAGAAGATTACATGCCTGCCAAAGACTACATCTGGAATTGGAATGAAGCAGTATTCCTGAAGTCCGCCGTAGTGCGTTGCGAAAATAATATAGATAAAGATTATCTGCTTCCATACATCCAGACAGCCGTAGACTCCACCTTCCGGGATGCCAACGGACGACATCCCAATGCCGTCATTTCAGGTTTAGGATTGGCCTATCTGGCACAAGCCACTGGCGAAGAGCGATACAGAGAAAAGGCATTTGAGATTTTTGAACAATATAAGAATATCCCCAGAGCCAGCAACGGAGGTGTATCGCACAGAGAAGAGGTGATTGAGTTATGGGACGATACCGTATATATGGTAGGTGAGTTCCTCATGCAAATGTATAAACTGACAGGTAATAAGGAATTCCTCCAGGAAGCCATCTCCCAACTTAAAAAGCATGCGGAGAAACTGGAAGATCCTAAAACTGGACTTTGGTATCATGGATGGGATAACGACACCATTCCTTCGCAAGATCCTTGCTGCCAGCCCGGATGGGCAGAGAATCCTAACCGGAGGAATAACGAATTCTGGGGACGTGGCAACGGCTGGATATTAATGACCCTGGTAGACTTGATGGAACTTCTCCCGGAAAATGATGAGGACTATGCTTATCTGAAAGCCTCCCTTACCAAGAAAGTCAATACACTATATCCACTACAAGACGAAAAAACAGGCCATTGGTACCAACTCCCTGTTTATCCGGGTGAAAAAGGAAACTTCATAGAAAGTTCCAGCACGGCTATGTATGCCTACGCGGCAGCCAAAGGCATTGCGCTGGGAATATTACCGGCAGATAAATATATGCCCATGATAGAACGTGCATACGTCGGTTTAGAAGCGAACAGCCTGCAACCTGCCGGTGAATTCCTGAAAATGAAAAACATCTGCGATGGAACTTGTATTGGAGATAAAGAGTATTATTACAACAGAGGTATCGTAGATTCACGGGCTTATGCCTTTGGCATAGCTACCATGTTCTACGACCAATACCATCAATTGAAGGCTGAATAACTCCTTCAATATGCCTCCCTTTGTTTTTTATGATGCCCGCAAAGATAGTACGAGTTGTACGACTGAAACGGTACGAGTCATACAGCTCGTACTATCTTTGCAGGAACCATAAAAAAGAGAAGTAGTAAAGATATAGCAACGAAGTAGCACACCTTAATAAATACATCTTATAGCAATCGCCCTATCTCTCCCCATTACCCGCTCCCACAATCAATTACCAGCCTATAATCAAGGTATCCATGCACACGTTAGCCCTAAACTTTTCCTAATTCTCCCTCTCTTCATGCCGATATATTGAAAATGTTTCGTATTTTTGTCCCCAAATAGTGTTAATGTACAACGAAATGAATGTATTAGAACTAAGTGAACAGGAAATCATTCGACGTAACAGTATGAATGAACTTCGCGCGATGGGCATCGAGCCTTATCCCGCCGCAGAGTATGTAACCAATGCTTTCTCCACTGATATAAAAGCGGAATTCAATGACGACGCTGAACCTCGCCAGGTATCCGTAGCCGGCCGTATCATGACACGCCGTGTAATGGGTAAGGCTTCGTTCATCGAATTGCAGGATTCCAAAGGCCGTATTCAGGTGTATATCACCCGCGACGACATCTGCCCGGGAGAAGACAAGGAACTCTACAACACTGTATTCAAACGCCTGCTCGACTTAGGCGACTTCATTGGGATTGAAGGATTCGTGTTCCGCACACAGATGGGCGAAATCAGTATCCACGCCAAGAAGCTGACCGTACTGGCAAAATCCATCAAACCACTGCCCATCGTAAAGTACAAGGACGGCGTTGCTTACGACTCTTTCGAAGACCCCGAACTGCGCTACCGCCAACGTTATGTGGATCTTATCGTGAACGACGGCGTGAAAGAAACTTTCTTGAAACGTGCCACCGTCATCAAGACCATGCGTGCCGTGCTGGACGAAGCCGGATATACTGAAGTAGAAACTCCGATCCTGCAATCCATAGCCGGTGGAGCAAGTGCCCGCCCGTTCATCACACACCACAACTCACTCAACATCGACCTCTATCTGCGTATCGCTACCGAGCTTTATCTGAAGCGTCTGATTGTGGGTGGTTTCGAGGGTGTATATGAAATAGGAAAGAACTTCCGTAACGAAGGTATGGACAAAAACCATAACCCGGAATTCACCTGCATGGAGTTGTACGTACAATATAAGGATTATAACTGGATGATGAGTTTTACCGAAAAACTGTTGGAACGCATCTGTATCGCCGTCAACGGCTGCACAGAAACTACCATCGACGGCAAGACCATCAGTTTCAAAGCTCCTTATCGCCGCTTGCCTATTCTGGATGCCATCAAAGAAAAGACCGGCTACGACCTCAACGGCAAGAGCGAAGACGAAATCCGTCAGGTTTGCCAGGCTCTGAACATGGAAATCGACGACACCATGGGAAAAGGCAAACTGATAGACGAAATATTCGGCGAATTCTGCGAAGGAACTTTCATACAACCGACTTTCATCACTGACTACCCCGTCGAGATGAGTCCGCTGACCAAAATGCACCGTGAAAAAGCCGGACTGACCGAACGTTTCGAATTGATGGTGAACGGTAAAGAACTGGCTAACGCTTACAGCGAGCTCAACGATCCCATCGACCAGGAAGAACGCTTTAAAGATCAATTGCGCCTGAGCGAAAAAGGTGATGACGAAGCCATGTTCATCGATCAGGATTTCCTGCGCGCCCTGCAATTCGGTATGCCTCCCACATCGGGCATCGGTATCGGCATCGACCGTCTGACGATGTTGATGACAGGCAAATCATACATCCAGGAAGTATTGTTCTTCCCGCAAATGCGCCCCGAAAAAGTCATCGCCAAAGATGCTCCCGCCAAATACATGGAATTGGGTATTGCCGAAGACTGGGTGCCTGTCATCCAGAAAGCCGGCTACAACACAATAGAAGATATGCAAGGTGTGAATCCGCAAAAACTGCATCAGGACATTTGCGGCATCAACAAGAAATACAAACTGGAACTGACCAACCCGTCTGTTAACGACGTAGAAGGCTGGATTGAGAAAATTAAGAATTAAAGAATTAAAAATTAAATAAGAAGATTAAAGATCGAAAGAGGGAAAGGATTTTTCCTTTACCCTCTTTTAATTTTTAATTTTTAATTATTAATTTTACAATATGAAATTACCCGGAAAGATAGCCATAATGGGCGGAGGAAGCTGGGCTACAGCCATTGCAAAAATGGTACTCGCTCAGGCTGAGTCGATAAACTGGTATATGCGACGAGATGACCGTATAACTGATTTTAAACGACTGGGCCATAACCCTGCCTACCTGACGGGCGTCAAATTCGACATGAAGCGTATCAACTTCAGCTCTAATATCAATGACGTAGTGAAAGAGTCTGATACGCTGATATTCGTCACCCCCTCTCCTTATCTAAAAGCTCACCTGAAAAAGCTGAAAACACGGATACGGGACAAATTCATCATTACTGCTATTAAAGGAATCGTGCCCGATGACAACCTGATTGTATCGGAGTATTTTACGAAAGAATACGGCGTTCCGCCCGAAAACATTGCTGTATTGGCAGGTCCCTGCCATGCGGAAGAAGTAGCCCTGGAACGTCTCTCTTATCTCACCATCGCTTGCCCGGATACAGACAAGGCATGTACCATCGCCCGACGTCTGGCCAGTTCATTCATCAAGACATCTGTCAGCAATGACGTAGCCGGCATAGAATACAGTTCTGTGCTGAAGAATGTGTATGCCATTGCCGCTGGCATCTGTAGTGGTCTGAAGTACGGTGATAACTTCCAGGCAGTATTGATATCCAACGCCGTGCAAGAGATGAACCGCTTCCTGCAAACCGTGCATCCACTGAACAGAAATGTGAATGATTCTGTTTATTTAGGCGACTTGCTGGTAACGGGGTATTCCAACTTCAGCCGTAACCGTACATTCGGTACAATGATCGGCAAAGGATACTCCGTGAAAAGCGCGCAGATAGAAATGGAAATGATTGCCGAAGGATATTACGGAACGAAATGTATCAAGGAAATCAACAAGCATCATCACGTCAATATGCCGATACTGGATGCCGTCTACAACATCCTGTACGAACGCATCTCGCCGATGATAGAAATTAAGCTACTGACTGATTCGTTGCGGTAATCACCTGTAATTAAAATGAGTACACTGAATTTAAAACCTAGAATATTATGATTAGTTTGAACATTGAAAAGACTTTTGGATTTATTTCCAAAGCATCCGTTGCCGCTTACGAAGCTCAGGTAAAAGCTGCGCAGGAAGCGTTGGAAAACGGTACCGGAAAAGGTAATGACTTCCTGGGATGGTTGCACCTCCCCTCGTCTATCAGCCAAGAGCATCTGGCCGACTTGAAAGCTACTGCACAAGTGTTGCGTGACAACTGCGAAGTAGTGATCGTTGCCGGCATTGGCGGAAGCTACCTCGGCGCACGTGCAGTGATCGAGGCTTTGTCAAACAGCTTCACCTGGTTGCAGGAAAAGAAAACTGCACCTGTCATGATCTATGCAGGACATAATATCAGCGAAGATTATTTGTATGAACTGACTGAATTCCTGAAAGGTAAGAAATTCGGCGTTATCAATATCTCCAAGTCGGGAACCACCACCGAAACCGCTCTCGCTTTCCGCCTGCTGAAAAAGCAATGCGAAGACCAACGCGGCAAGGAAATGGCAAAGAAGGTAATCGTAGCCATCACAGATGCCAAGAAAGGCGCTGCCCGCATTACTGCTGATAAAGAAGGATACAAATCATTCATCATCCCCGACAATGTAGGCGGCCGCTTCTCCGTACTGACTCCGGTGGGCTTGTTGCCGATTGCAATTGCAGGTTTCGATATCGAAAAGTTGGTAGCCGGTGCTGCCGACATGGAAAAGGCTTGCGGTGTGAATGTTCCGTTTGCAGAAAACCCTGCCGCACAATATGCTGCTACACGTAACGAACTGTATAAGAGCGGTAAAAAGATTGAAATCCTTGTAAACTTCTGCCCCAAACTGCACTATGTAAGCGAATGGTGGAAACAGCTTTACGGAGAATCAGAAGGTAAAGAAAACAAGGGTATTTTCCCCGCATCTGTAGACTTCTCTACCGATCTGCACTCTATGGGACAATGGATTCAGGAAGGTGAACGCACCATCTATGAAACAGTAATCTCTGTTGAGAAAGTAGACCACAAGCTGGAAGTTCCTTCGGATGAAGCCAACCTGGACGGCCTGAACTTCCTGGCAGGAAAACGCGTAGACGAGGTGAACAAGATGGCCGAACTGGGTACGCAGTTGGCTCACGTGGACGGTGGCGTGCCTAATATGCGCATCGTTATCGAAAAGCTGGATGAGTTCAACATCGGTCAGTTACTGTATTTCTTCGAGATAGGTTGCGGTATCAGTGGTTATCTGCTGGGGGTTAATCCGTTCAACCAACCGGGTGTAGAAGCATACAAAAAGAATATGTTTGCATTGCTGAACAAACCGGGATACGAAGAAGAGTCAAAGGCTATCCAGGCAAGATTGTAAAAGAAACAAGTAACCTATAGATAGGATGAGGTGTGAATGAATAAAATCGTTCACACCTCGTTTTTTTATTGTATCTTTGCAGTCATAAAACAATAGGTATTATGTTTCAAGAAGCTGTCACCCGTTATCTTCAATCTCACGGGTATTCACAAATCCAACTGAAGTCCGTCCTCTTTGATATGGACGGTGTATTGTTCAATTCCATGCCTTATCACGCAGATGCCTGGCACAAGGTCATGGAACGCCACGGACTGCACTTAAGCCGTGAAGAAGCTTATCTGCACGAAGGTCGTACCGGGGCTGCCACTATAAACATCGTCTATCAACGGCAATATGGCAAAGATGCCACCCCCGAAATGATAGAGAGCATTTACGCAGAGAAGAGTGCAGAGTTCAACAGTAATCCTGAACCCGAACGTATGCCCGGCGCATGGGAAGTATTACAAAAAATAAAAGCGGACGGACTGGTACCGATGGTAGTCACCGGCTCCGGTCAGCATTCATTATTAGACCGTCTATCCCACAACTTTCCAGGTATGTTCCGTCGTGAACTGATGGTGACTGCATTTGATGTAAAGTACGGCAAGCCACATCCGGAACCTTATCTGATGGCTTTACAAAAAGGCGGATTAAAACCTAATGAAGCAATTGTTGTGGAGAATGCCCCTATGGGAGTACAAGCCGGAGCGGCGGCGGGTATATTTACGGTTGCCGTCAACACAGGCCCTATCGACGGACAAGTGTTGCTGGATGCCGGTGCGGATGTTCTATTCTCATCCATGCAGGACTTCTGTAACAATTGGGAAGATTTACGTAAAGCGTTCGGATAAAGAAACCGGACGCTTTTTCTTTTATGAAAAAGAAAACATTTTATCTGATTAGTCCGTCTTACATTTTCTTTAAATTTAACTTTTTTATTTCTTCAGATTTTAACTTCAGCTTATCAAAATATAGGCAGGAAATGTTTCATACAGTTCATCTTCTTTCCTACAAATCATTTATTGCCAAGTATTATAGTAGTTTATTTCATTATTATGAAAGCATGATGTATAAATTGCGTTCCGAAGAGTAAAAAAAGAGTTATCAGTTTCACCGGTTTTATTTATTCACAATTTATTTGTTTTATCAAATAAATTATGATACTTTTGCCACAGAATCATATAAACAACTAACAAATATATTATTATGACCTTATTGATTCTTATTCTTATAGCTATTCCTGTCTGTATTTTGACAATTCTGTTGTGGATCTTCAATGATTATCAAAAGTACAAAAAACAGAATTGCTCTTTATTACTATTATTTCTGGTTTTACCAGCCACTATGCAAGTTTTGTCTACCGACAATCCACAATTCTTCAATACCTCTAATTTTATTATTACACAATCTTATTGATCATGATACTTCAAGACATTAAAAACCGCCTTAACGAAACGCGAAACTGGTACATTGTACTGACATCGCCCCGGCGAGAAAAAAAAGCTAAAGAGACTTTAGATAATAAAGGTGTGATAACTTATCTTCCCACCATTCGCGTAAAGCGCCAATGGAAAGAACGGACAAAGGAAATACAAATCCCTGCTGTCAACAGATGCATCTTTATCTATGCTACAGAAGTAGAGATAGAGACACTAAAAGACACCTACCCTACACTCCCAATAGAGATGGCGGAAGAGGGAAACTGATAACAGAGCTGCAAAAAGGAAATAAGAGAAAGGGGGATACCTATGTGGGTATCCCCCTTTCTCTTAAGTGACCCCGGTGCGATTCAAACGCACGACCTTCAGAACCGGAATCTGACGCTCTATTCACTAAGCTACGGAGCCCTAATGCGGGGACAAAAGTATAAAAAATTCGGGCATATTCCTAATTATTCATCTTTTTTTGCAGCAAATCTTTCATAATAGGAATGTTATTTTGAGAGCAACAACAGGTTAACAAGAAACAAATTGCTCACAAATTTAGATAAATTCAATGCAAATATAAATATTATACCTATATTTGCCGAACAAAAACATAGTATACACATATGAGTTATCTGATAAAACCAGAGGGTTATAAACCCTTATTGGACTTAAAACAAACAGAATTAGGAATCAAACAGATCAAAGAGTTCTTTCAGTTGAATCTTTCGTCTGAATTACGTTTGCGCCGTGTCACTGCCCCTCTTTTCGTATTGAAAGGTATGGGTATCAATGATGATTTGAATGGTGTGGAGCGTGCCGTATCATTTCCCATCAAAGATCTGGGAGACGCACAAGCCGAAGTAGTACATTCTCTTGCCAAATGGAAACGACTGACACTGGCAGACTATAATATTGAACCCGGATATGGCATTTACACAGATATGAATGCCATACGTTCGGATGAAGAGCTGGGAAACCTGCACTCTCTTTACGTGGACCAATGGGACTGGGAACGCGTCATCACTACCGAGAACCGCAACGTAGAGTTCTTAAAAGAAATCGTGAACCGCATATATGCGGCCATGATACGCACTGAATATATGGTGTATGAAATGTATCCGGGTATTAAACCTTGCCTGCCTCAAAAGCTACATTTCATCCATGCCGAAGAGTTACGCCAGCTTTACCCGGATCTGGAGCCTAAATGCCGCGAACATGCCATTACGAAGAAATATGGTGCAGTATTCATTATCGGTATCGGCTGTAAGCTAAGTAACGGGGAGAAGCATGACGGACGAGCTCCGGACTACGACGACTACACCTCAGAAGGGCTGAATGGCCTCCCCGGATTGAATGGCGACCTCTTATTATGGGATCATGTACTGCAACGCAGCATCGAGCTCTCGTCAATGGGTATCCGTGTGGACAAGGCGACCCTGCAACGCCAGTTAAAACAAGAAGGAGAAGAAAAGCGACTGGAACTTTACTTCCATAAACGTTTGATGAATGATACGTTACCTTTGTCCATAGGTGGCGGTATAGGTCAGTCACGTCTTTGTATGTTCTATCTCCGCAAAGCGCATATTGGAGAAATCCAAGCCAGCATTTGGCCGGAGGATATGCGCCAGGAATGTAAAGAACACAATATCTACTTGATTTAGTATCTTGAAAATGATAAAAAGGCAGAGATTTTTAATATCCCTGCCTTTTTATTTGCCACCTGATCATAGAAATAAAAACGATGCCATATTACAAGAACCGGATTAAAATTGTATCTTAGCATCCGAAACTTTTAACACACAAAATTATGAATGTTCAGATAGAAGAAAGCTGGAAAGCACGTTTGGAGGCGGAATTTGAAAAAGACTATTTCCGCACGCTAACGAATTTTGTACGGGAAGAATACACCCACTATCCGATTTATCCTCCGGGAAAATTGATATTCAATGCTTTTAATCTTTGCCCGTTCGACAAAGTAAAAGTTGTTATTATCGGACAGGATCCTTATCATGGTCCCGGCCAGGCTCATGGATTATGCTTTTCCGTCAATGACGGAGTTCGCTTTCCTCCTTCACTGATTAATATATTCAAGGAAATAAAGGATGATATCGGTACTGATGCGCCCACTACAGGCAATCTGACACGTTGGGCGGAACAAGGCGTCCTACTCTTGAACGCTACCCTGACCGTTCGTGCACACCAGGCAGGTTCTCATCAGAACAAAGGTTGGGAAACGTTCACCGATGCAGCCATCCGCGCCCTTGCAGAGCAACGTGAACACCTTGTGTTCATTCTCTGGGGATCATATGCGCAGCGCAAAGGTGCTTTCATAGACCGTAACAAACATTTGGTACTGTCTTCCGCACATCCTTCTCCCCTATCCGCCTACAATGGCTTCTTTGGGAATAAACATTTCAGTAGAACGAATGATTATCTGAGAGAACACGGAGAGCAGGAAATCATCTGGTAAAAAGAATAAAGGTATCAAAAGCATCGCCTGCATAAATGCAGGCGAATATTTCTTTTTTAGTACCATTTAATGTTGGTCTGCGTCTGACTCTTCTTATCATATTTCAAGTCTTGCAGAATGCTGGCATTAGCACGAATCACAAAACTGTAATACTTCCATGTGCCGAAAGGAGAAAGGCTGGCAGACATGCTGAAACAGTGCAAGTCACGCGTGATATTAAAGGTAGTCTGCACAATCTGCTTAGCGTTAAAGTCGTAACCAGAATTAAAGCTGACAGCCCACTTATTGGAAATCTTAACATTACCATTAACATTAAGGGCATTCAGACTAAACTTATACGGATAGCGCATACTATTTCTATTGATCGGTTTCGATGTATCTTCCGTTATATTAAAACCTGTACTCACATTGATGGACCAAGGCATTTTAAACACCTGATAACCATCATCATCTACAGCAGCTTTTCCCTTCTTCCGCTTGGTCGGCGTGTTTCCCGTTCCCGTGTCATCAGTTTCATCTCCTTCACTTTCCGCATCATTCTGGCTGCTACCCTTGTCATCCTTATCTTCCTTTTCTCCGGTAAAGAATGCTTTCCATTTCTTCCACGTATCGTTATTGAACGTATAGCTAAAGGAGTTTCCATATCCCTGGAAACGTCCGAAACGTCCATAGGACCACTCAGTTCGATTACTTGGAACTACATTACCATTCTTATCAAAGGCATAAGCATATGTAGCGAAAACAGAACTCATACTGAAAGTATAGCTCTTGCTCAATTTCAAACGCAGATTTAGGGTCAGGTTACTCCACGGGCGCACTTGAGCGGCTGTGTTGTAAGAAATACTGGCACCCAATTCATCTATCAGACTGACTTTACGGATAGAGTCATTCTTATCCTTATACTTCATTTCCAGGTTATTGGAAATTTGGAACGAAATATTTCCTGATCTGCCTCGACCCGGCACGCCAAACATTTGGTCAGCGTATGGAGAATAAACAATAGTGTCCTGCGTTCCGTCAGCATTGGGCTTGAAATAAGTATCGTAGTAGCCGAAACGGGAAGAGCCAAAGTCAGGTGCCGCACTGATACTTACAGAAGGAGTTATGACGTGACGTATTTGTATCTCTTTCTTCTTCATGAACAACGGCTTATACATACCGTAAATTTTAGTGTTGACACCCAAACTTGCACTATAATTATATACCCGATGGAAACCATAAACCGTATCGGTATTCACCACCTGTCCACTGGTTCCTGAATTCGGATCCCAATCTTTCATAATTTTACGGGTATACCAACGCTCGGTATAGCTGACAGAAGGTGTCACATTAAAGTATTTAAATAAGGTGAACGTAGCACTGACAGGTATCTCATGCTTCATCCCGTTCTTCCAATCCTTCACAAGGTTAGATTTGAACAAAAGATTATCTTTCGTTGTAATGCTGTTGGAAAGACGTCCGCTATAACGCACGGAAATCTTCTCATACCATTTTTCATCGCCTGCCGCCTTTTTCCGCTTGAAAGGGAAGATAGTGCTCAGCGTAATATTCAAGTCCGGTAAGGTTACGGCGATAGAAGAGTCTTTCATACTCTGGGCAATGTTACCTGTGGCTGCGATAGAGAGCTTCTGATCGGGGAAGTTGCGGGAGTAGCTGACACTGGATGTTTTAGTGTTCTGCGTCATCGCCTGCGAGTTGTACATATTACCGATATTGGTACGTTCATAGCTACTGGAAGAAAAGTTCACACTGGCTGAGAATGATGAATTGGGATTAGCTTTTGGATCCTGTCGGTGCGACCATACCACCTTAAAGTCTTTTGCTACCGCATAGTCTTCCAAACCTTTATCACCGGTTTTAGTAACCTGATAGCTAGCCTGAAACAAACCGGAGAATTTATACCGGACATTATAATTCGTTTCAGCATTCAGCGCCCAGGAACCTTTTGTGAAAATATCTCCCCGCAGTTTCAGGTCCATTTTGTCACTGATAGCAAAATAATAACCACCATCCGTCAGACCAAATCCACGAGTGGAGTCATCCATATAACTCGGCATAATGAAACCCGATGAATAACTACTGGAGAAGGGAAAGAAGAAGAACGGAACGGCAAGAGGTAGCGGTACATCTTCAATAACCAGGTATGCAGGCCCCGTCACAACATTCTTCTTGGGACGCACTTTGGCATAGGTCATCTGCATATAAAAGTGAGGGTGATCATGGTTATCGCAAGTGGTATAACGCCCACTCCTCATATACAGTTCATCATTCATACCTTTCTTAGCGTTATTACCCGTAACGTATCCTTCACCCTGCTGGCTGACAACATTACTGATAAGCCCTTTCTTACTCTTGAAATTATATCGTATGGTATTGGTTTCATAAGGTGTATCGCCATCTTTGAAAACCGGTTTTCCCGTCACTGTGCCCAGTGTATCTTCCACACCATAGGCATAAACCGTGCTACTATCCATATTCATGGTAATCACGGCGGCCGCCAACTCTATTTTCTGGTAATTTACCTTTCCGTCACCATATAGGTTAGCCACGCCATCTTGAGTGAACACAATGGAGTCGGTGGCTTCATAAATCACCGGAGCATCCAACGGTTGCTTCTTTTTGGCAGGCTGTAACTGTACTGTGTCATTTTTCAGGGTATCCCCTCTTTGCACACCTTCAATATTAAAGGTGTCCGTCCGTTCGGTGCCGGGGGGGACAACTCTTCCACGCCGACGTTGCGAAAAGGCCTCGCCGGATAGCAGAAGTAAGACAAGTAGTAGTATGAATGATATGAATGTATTTGCTTTCAATGGCGTAATCAACTAATAGTTTCCGCTTGAAGGGGCAAAAGTACGTAAATTATACGGATAATCTCCCATTTTAAAGAAATTTAGAATGCTACAAGAACTGTTCGCACCAGCAATCAAAACGTTCCAAACCTGCATTGCCGAAATAGGAAAGACTTTTCCGTGCTTTCTCTACGGATTTTTCCCGTTCCAGATGGGTTTTAGAATAGAACTTATCAGCAAAGCAAATGACTTGTTCTTCCAGACTTACCGGAAGCATATCCCGGTGAGGTACAGGCAGGTTCTGCGCAATGATATCGTCCAGTGAAAGCCCAGCACCCGTATGCCTTTCACATACCAACGCATGGCGTGGATAACCTTCCCGACGCATCAAATCGGCTCCAAGATAACCGTGACAAATATAAGGCTGATCGCCAAAACAGAAGATTCCCGGAGCATCGGTCAGAAAAATACCGATATCATGCAGCATGCCTGCTTCATATAAAAAGTCTTTATCCAGTTGAAGTTCCGGATGGCGATCGGCAATCCACAATGCTTTTTCAGCCACCAGACGGCTATGCACGGATAAGATGTGTTTCCGTTCATTATCTTCCGGATAATATTTATCAATGATCGTAACGGGTGACATTTATTTCTTTTTAAACTTATACATATAAATCCTAGCACGCAAATCGCAGCTACGTTTCTCTGTCAGGAAAACCTCTTCAAACTCGTATGTATCACTGAATTCTTCCAATAACTGCTTGTTCATATTCTCGGATGAAACGACGAATCCTTCGGATGGTAATTCTTTTTCAAAGTGCCGCATCTGATCATCCATATAATAGTTCGCACCATAGAAGCTCATGTAATCATATGAATAGACCGTGCCCTGAGGGACAACTTTCCTGATCTGAGCAACCAGGTTCTTATCCGACTTGACCGCCAATACCGTAGGCTGATACACACTATCCAAAGAAACAAAAATGCAAAGGATGCATCCGGCAATACTATATAATAAGGAATAAGCACCGGCACGTTTTACCACTCCCATCCATGTGCAGACCGCTGCAATCAGCGGAAGTACTACCAGGCACCACTTAGGAATAGAAAGGGACACTTCTTCCAGAGCATGCATGAAAGCAACGTTCTCGGCTGCATGTCGGCCTGTCCCAAAAACACTGTCCGGTATCAATCCCAACCGTACAGAAATAAAAACAGCCGTAAGCAACAGGGCCAAAGAAGCAAAAATGATAGCCGAAACTTTAAAAACTTTTGCCCCACGCTGAACCAACGCCAACAAATATTCGGCCATCAACACTGCCATGAACGGATAAATGGGAAGCAAATAAACACTGCGCTTGCTCTTCGGTATACAATAAAAAATAAAAATAAGCAGGATAGCCAGCCATGTGAACAGTTGCAAAGGAGACTGATTACGGAACTTTGTCCAAACATTCTTCAAACGCTGACCAAAAGAATTTCCTTCAGGTAACCAACGCATATTTTTCCACTTCAGGCAGAATAGTGAGAGCAACATAACCAACGTCCAGGGAATCCATCCCCAGATCAAGGTGAGGAAGTTATACCAAAGCGGATTCTCATGAGATGCATAGGACATCTTACGGAAGAAGCGGCCTGTGTTTTCCTCAAGCATCAAATCGGAAAATTCGGTTCCACCCTGTCGATATGCCGCCCAGAACCAGATTGCCAATGGAACCAGTGAAAGCAATCCGATGCCTGCCAGCGAAGAGAATGTTTTCCAGAAAGAACGGCCACGCATCAACTGATAAACTCCGATCACCATACAAGGGAAAATAGAACCTACCGGGCCTTTCGTCAAAGAGCCGCAAGCCATCAGCAGAATAGCCAGCCACGGCACAGTATGACATTTTTTCTCATCCCAGCGGTACAACAGCAGCAGCGAAATCACAATCAGGGACACCTGCACCATATCCAGCCGACAGGCCACCGCCGCACGATGCACTTCAAAAGAAGTCAAAAGCAGGATGGAAGCCAGAAAAGCAGTCTTTACATCTTTCCGCTTAGCAAAAAAGTCAAAAAAGACCCAAAGCATGGCAAGGAAGAAAACGGCCGACGGCAAACGTGAAGAAAACTCCGTAACCCCTCCCAGTATAGCAGAAAAGAAAGCGATACACCAATAAAGAAATGGTGGCTTGTAAGCCATATCCGTCCCGTAATTCAGCGGAAGTATCCAATTTCCGCTTTCGAGCATTGTATATGCCACGATTGCTTCACGAGGCTCTCCTTTCGAATAAAAAATAGTTTCTCCCAAAAAGGGGATTATTACAAGTGCGCCCAGTATCATCAGAAACCAAACCGCTTTTTTTCTTTCCGACATATTCTTCTGTTATATTCTACAATGTTTTCTCTATACTATGTTTTCTGCCCGCAAAAGTACAATTATTCTGTAACAATGCCTAACTTTACCTCCTCAAATTAATAAGATGAAAAAGCTGAAACAACTACCAGAATTCGTGCGCTTCGCAATAGTAGGCATTATAGCCACAGCGATACATTATGGAGTGTATTATATACTTCAATGGTTCATTTACGTAAACATAGCTTATACCATCGGTTACATCGTCAGTTTCATCGCCAATTTTTACCTCAGCGCCTACTTCACTTTCGGCCGTAAGCCTTCATGGGGAAAAGCCTTGGGATTCGGCGGTGCACACCTGTTCAACTATCTGCTTCACATAGGACTCCTGAACTTTTTCCTGTGGCTGGGGCTTTCCAGACCCTTGGCACCTATCCCGGTATTCTCCATTGCCATCCCGGTCAACTTTTTACTGGTCAGATTCGTTTTTAAAGGTAAGAGAATATGATTTTATGCAAATTATGTTCTAAACTTCGCTAAAATTGATATATTTGTGAAGTTTTTCCAGATTCACATGCGAAATGAAAAAAGTAACTCTCTTAATCCCGGTTCATAACGAAGAAGCCACGCTCTCCATGTTATATGGACGTCTTTTGGATTTGACCAACCGCCATAGCAACTATGAGTGGGAAATCTTGTTCATTAATGATGGAAGCAGTGACCATACCCTCGACCTCATACGACAATTACGACAAACTGATAAACGAGTAAATTACGTAAATCTATCCCGCAACTTCGGTAAGGAGATCGCCATGCTGGCAGGTTTCGACTACACCACCGGAGATTGTTGCGTAATTATGGATGCCGACCTTCAAGATCCGCCCGAACTGGTAGATAAGATGTTACAATATTGGGAAGAAGGGTACGATGATATCTACGCCAAACGTCGCAACCGCGGAGATGAAAGTTGGTTGCGCCGCCGCCTCTCCCTCGCTTTTTATGGTATTCTGCAAAAAATGAGTCGAATAGACATCTTGCCGAATGTAGGAGATTTCCGTCTGCTCGACCGCCGTTGCGTAATCGCCCTCCGCCACATGCGCGAACACGAACGATACACCAAAGGTTTATTTTGCTGGATAGGCTATAATAAAAAAGGTATTGAATTTGACCGAGGTGACCGTCTCGCGGGACAATCTTCCTGGGGGTTCTTCAAATTACTGAATCTTGCCATTGAAGGCATCACTTCCTCCACAACCTCTCCGCTTCGGATTGCCACCATTTGCGGAATGTTGTTTGCCACAACCAGTTTTTTCTATGCTCTTTATTTTCTAGTAAAAACGATTCTTTACGGTGATCAAACGGCAGGTTTCCCTACCCTGATAGTAGTAATTCTGTTTTTGGGTGGTGTCCAGTTATTCTCACTCGGCATTATAGGCGAATATGTGGGACGCATCTTCAAAGAAACCAAAGGACGCCCTGCATACCTTGCATCCGATTATAACGAAAAGAAACTGGGATACGAGGAATAGGACTTTCTACTTGGCATCTTGTTCCTCTTTTTTTCTCTTCTTCCATAGTTGCCAGCTATTTATCAGATTCTGCCACATATTATATATTGATTAATATATCAAGCTGATTATCAAAGAAGAAGCCCACCTATTACTAACAGTGGGTAACAAAATAGTAACAAAAAAACGAAGAAATTCGCTTAGTGGTGGGCTTACGCTACAAAGGTAACAAAAGCCTGCCAACCACAAAAGTAAAACTGGCGAAAAGAAAAAGACTGTTCCTCTTTTCGCCAGCATATATATTTTGCTGTCAATAGAAATAAGTTTAGTTTGTTTTGGATATATAGACAAAGGAACGGACTAAACTTGTTTTCTACAACAACTTTTTCAATTCATCAATATCCGGTAATGCTTTGCGAAGTCGTTCCGGCATATCTTCGGAAGCCCGATAAGTGGCAACACCCATTGGTTTATTGTAATCACGTACCGCAAACTCTACAAAGGTTTGGTTCATTTCCCGACAAAGGATAATTCCGATAGAGGGACTTTCGTGCGGCTTTTTCACATATGAATCCAATGCAGAAAGGTAGGTGTTCAGTTGTCCTAAATAGGAACTGCGGAATTTCCCAGACTTCAATTCAACCGCTACCAAAGAATTGAGTTCCCGATTGAAAAACAACAAATCAATGAACATTTCTTCTTCCGCCACCTCAATACGATATTGATTACCTATAAAACTGAAATCTTGCCCAAAGGTCATGATGAACTTCTTCACGTTAGCAACAATCGCCTTTTCTACTATCTTTTCATCTAAATCCTCCTCCTGCTCATTCAGTTCCTCCACATTGATGAAATCAAGCAGGTATTCATCTTTGAATGAACAAACAGCTTTTAGTGCTTGCTTAGTATCAGGCAATGTTTGTGCAAAATTGTTAGGCAAAGTTCCCCGATGACTGTACAGGTCTGCTTTTAAGTAATCCCTTAAGGTGTATTTACTCCAATAGCGAGTGGCGCACTCATGTATATAAAATAGCCTTGCTTCCAAAGTCTTAGCTTTGGATATTATTTCGGTATGATGACTAAAACCGATTGATAGGAAATCAGTCCAGTTAAATTCGGCAGCCAGTGGCTGGCAAATTACGCTCAACAGCAATTTTTCATCTAATACCAAATCGCCAGCCAGTGGCTGGCGATTTAGAACAGGTTCCCATTCTTCATAGAAAACTCGCATATTCTTTATATTCGAAGTTGAAAATCCCCTTAGCCCCGGCAATTCTTTTTGCAACAGAGAAGATATTTGCTCTATCGCTCCTTTACCCCAAAAACCTATACGGGAATTTTTCGACACGTAACGTCCGATGCCGTAATAAAGAGATAGCTGTTCTTTGTTCACCGATGTAGCTGCACGGTACTGGCTGCGCAGAATAGCTTCTTTTATGGTCTTCACCGCTTCTCTATAATTCTGATTTATATCCATTTGCGTTTTGTTATATGCGACAAAAGTACAAAAATAATGCTGGCGAAAAGAGAACAAAGGTGTTTTTCTCTTTTCGCCAGCATACATATTTTACTGTTCATGGAAAGAGGTTTAGTTAACTTTGGATAATATAGACAAAAGAATAAACTAAACCTTAATAAAACACCAAACTCAATCTTTTAATTAACCAATATATCATTTAAATAGCAATCTAATTCTTTATCAATTTCATCATTTTGATATATAACACTTGTAAATGTTTTCGGAATAGCAGCAAAGCCTATATATGCTCCCCATAACATGAAAGCATATTCCTTATATCGGTATTTCCTATTTAGCATAAACCGTTCTATTTGCTCGAATCCTTGTGGCTTTATAAAGAAAGACATAATAGATTGAAAAATAGGTAGATGCGAAGGGATAGAGAATGTATCCAACTCTTGCTTCTTATATCTCCAGTATTGTCCCAATGAGACCAACAGTTCTTGTCCAGTAACTGTCTTAGAATATTTTGTATTTTTAAATATCTTAGCCGTAGCAAAAATAAGATTCAATATATCTATTTCAGAAATCGAACGGGCACCTCCTAAAGATTGCTCCAAGATATATTGTAAGACTATATTAAAATAAACAGATTCTACAACAGTTTCATTACCAAAGCGTAGCATCATTTTTTCATCAATAATCTCAATTCTTGAAAAGTCCACAAAATGAGACTGACCTGATTTGTTTATCTTCTTTATCAAATCATTTACCCCATCACTTAGACGAAGGAACAATGCTCCTATAGCCGAATCATATTCTGTTGAACCATAATGATAGCTATCTATACGCTCCTCTATATTCTTTATTTCTTGTTTTAACGTTTTATATTCACTATTATTCTCTTCGAAATCATCAAGCATTTTTTTTAGCTCTACTTTTCTTCTATATTCTGGAGTTTCTTTCTTAAAATATTCTCGTTTTTTGCCTTTCTTTTCTCCATTTTCAATCTCCTTTTGTTTTATCTGATTTAATTCATCCCTTATGCGACTAAAGCTAAACCCATCTTCTAAACGGTTCAACGCATGAGCACATTTTTCACGTTTTTGTTTAAGTTCCTCTAATTCTTTCTCATATGCAGGTGTTTTTTGCCTTTTTAGTTCTTGGCTTCGCATAGATGCCAACTTTACAACTTCTTTAAATATTTGACTAAGTATATCAAAAAGATTGGTTGCTTCTATATCTAACTTACTGTATTCCAATTTACACTGAAATATTTTTTGCAAAATCAGCATATCATGTACAGTATCTTCTCCCAGCATCAATTCTGTATGAAGTCCTGTAAAAGAATTCTTTAGTTCTATCATATGTGATAATAACTCTTGCTGCCCATTATCCATAGAGGTGAGTTGCCCCCGTACATAGCCAACAAATGCTCCTTTTAGAGAATTATATTTGTTATCAAAAGCTAGGTATTGTTGCTTTTCAAAGAGAAATGCGTCACTGAATTTTTCACTGACTTTTACTTTTGCCTTATTATCAAAATAAAAATCATTGAGATATTTTTCTACACATTTAACCTCTAGTAAAATCTTAGATTCAGCGATAAATGCGATTTGCTTCTCTCTACTAAAGAACCGAAATCGTACGGAACCTTTTCTATAGTAGATTGTTTTTGGATAAGTAAACACAGTTTTCTTTTTTCCACTTTTAATGAGCAAAGCGACATCTAACAACTCATCAGAAATTTCAACGGCATATTCTCCTACAGGCTCTCTAGTAGAGAGAATCAGATGGTTTATTTTCTCACTACCCACTTTAAAAAATCGGCTAAGATTATTTCCAAAGCCACGTTCCTGATAAAATGAATAGGGAGATATGCTTTCTGTGACAAAAGATTCCATTAAATTCCAAGGATCTATTAACAACCAATATTTCATACTACATATTTAAAAAGTTAATCAATATTCCAATATGCATCAGGATCGCCTTCAAAAGCATCATCTATAACATCATCACTAAAACCAGCTATATCTTGAGCATACGTTCCTGCATATTTTCCATAATGACTTCCATAGTCATCATTCCAATCATCATTATTATCATCATCAACTGAGATTTTTTTTGAGCTATTTTCTACAACTTTTCTTTCTTGTTTAATTACCTGTTCTATTACAAAATCAGAATTAATTCTATCTAAATAAGATGTTTTCTTTTTTGAGTAAGATATATATAATGCACGAGAAGAACGAGTACATGCTACATAGAACGCATTCCTATCAGGTAATTCTGCATCATTAGCAAAAGGAATAAACACATTATCAAATTCTGTTCCTTTAGCGGCATGGTATGTTAAGATACAAGGTAAATCATTATTAGAGAAGTCCAATGTGTTTATTGTCCGAAAAGGAATCTCTCTTCTACTACGATAATGTACTTGTGTCTGAAGACCTGCTTTAGCAAAAAAATTATTTACTTCTTTTACGTCTTCCTCTTTTGGGACTAAGATTGCGACATCATCCAAATCCTCCAATTGAATTCGATTCAGAATGCCGTTTAACTCATCCTCCCTTGAATCATATTTCAAAACAACAGGCTTAGGATAGTTAGGATAATCACTATTACCTCCATCTTTCATATTATCTGTTAGCAAGTCAATTGAAGGAGACAAAATATCTTGAGCCACTTTTGCGATAGATTTAGGAAGTCGATAATTATAACGCAAGAAAAAACGTTTATATCTTAACGTACTTGTTATTGCATCCATAGTTGCGCCACGGTTGGAATAAATTTTTTGAGCAGAATCTCCAAAAAGAGTAATGCTCTTATTGACATTTGGAAGAAAACGGTTGTTATAATCATTAACATCAAAATCTTGTGCTTCATCAACTATTACATAGTCAATTTTACTTTCCGCTTTTTTAAAAAGAGTTCCACTAGGAATAAGCTCAAATTGTTCATTATTGACATCAAAGGTTTCATCCATAGGAACTTCTATGAACCAACTAATACGCCTTCCGAATGCATGATAAAACCTATAATCTACCCAATCGGCAAAGTCTATACTAGCCAGCAACGAAGTTGGATATCGTTCTTTTGATTGAATATAAGTCAAGTTTGTAGCCTTGAATTTTCTAACTTTTAAATCCTGCACCAAATATAAACTAGACGTATTGTTTTTCTTCCAATATACAAAACCATCGAAATCAAAACCTCGATGGCTCCAAGCCCAATCATACGCTATTCTTTCTTTATCCAAACCAAGCGCAGCCATACCATATGCAACCATACGTTTTAAAGCTATAGTATATATAATTATTGCATAGGTCCCAAATGCACTTGCTTGCATCGCTCTATGGATTGCAAGATTTGTCTTTCCACTACCAGCAGTGCCTTGAACTATCAAATTTTCATTTGGATCCCGCACAATAATTTGTCGCTGAGAATCATCCAAATTTGAAATGAACCATTTTTCTAACCGCATATTTTCGATTTTAAAGTTAAGCTATATGCAAAAATAGTAAAAGTGCAGCTCATAAATAACTATAAACTGCACTTTTTCTGTATTCACATCAAATTCAATCTTTTACAATCTAAAATCTTTGTTTTTTTCTGTTCTTGTTTTGGCTGCATAGTTGAACAAAGTTTATTAAATTGCTCCTTGAACCAGTCGGAAATCGGTTGTCTGTTAATACTTAGAACCAACTTCGTATTATCTGTCGGATTCTTCACTACTTGGAAACCAGCCTTTTCCGTTGCAAATTTTCGTCTATATTCCTCCGAGTACAAATTTCCACTGCACACAATCGGCTCGCCTTTTACAAGTTTGTCTGTCAATTCCTGATTGAAACCGACAAGGCGACATAGCTTTTCAATGCGGAGTAATTCCATGAAGTATGGAAACCATTTGCACGCCTTCTCAATGATACGGTTAAGACGTGAAATTTCCTTATCCCTCTCGTTCAGTATTTCAATGTGTTTCGCCTGTACTTCTGTTAATTCCCTGCGGTGTTGCTCCTGTTGCTTCCACATCATGGTTTGCAGCCTTTCTATGCTCTCATCACGGCTGGTAACTTCTTCATACAGTTGCCTATTCTCCTGTTTAAGCTCCTTGATTTCCCCACTGCCCAAAAGAGAACCCACCTTTGCAATAAGAGCGGCTTTTGCCTCGGTCTTGACCGCTTCAAGTTTCTGCGTTCCTATTTCTTTCTTAACCTGTTTTAACTGCTTCTCTGCTTCCTCCCTTTCCTCTTGGAGTTGCTGCACGCCCGTTTCCAGTTTGCCCGTCTGCCGCTTCAAATCACGGTAATACTGGGCTGTGGTGACGTGCCTTGCTTCCGAACCACGCACGCCACGCTGCAAACCGTATTTATCCATGATTTTGGCGTAGTCGTCATGGTAGCCTATCAACTTGTCACGGTTCAATACATCATCAGCACATAGCCGGGCTGCATCCGCTTTCTTTCGGTAGGAACGCTTACCCTCCGTTTGCTTCTGTTTTGCTTTCCTGCGCTCTCCCGTTACTATCGGTACGATGGTAGCGTGTATGTGAGGTGTGGTTTCGTCCATGTGCAGAACCGCTGAAACGGTATTCTCCCATCCGAAAGTCTTGTGCAGCCATTCCATACTGTCGTTGCACCATTCATCTATACACCCGTCTTGCTGTATCTTCATCATATCCTCATGTGTTCCCGACATCATGACACGGATAGCCCTTACTTGGTCGGGGGTAATCTTCCGTTTGATGCCTGCCGACTTGATGCGATGCGCTATCGCTTCATCACGTACCGTCACACCTTCGGGAAGTTCCACCAGTTCACGATTAAGATGTGTACGGGTAGAATCCACATTCGGAGCTATCACTCTGCGCTCGATATGGTCGGACATACGAGCATCGGATGCTCCCTTTGCTTTCTTGAAATCAAGAGTAAAATATCCCATATTGAATACTGTTTTTCGTTAGACAATTCCGTTTGCTTCGCACATTCGCCGCACGGCTCACGGGGTTTCAAAAGGGGCATCGCCCCTTTGCTCGATAGGGTGTTTTTAGCGGTGCTTGCACTGCGTGAAGAAAACGCCCTATTGAGCTATGGCTTTTCCTTACTCAAAAGCCTGTGGGAAGCGTGTGGCAACTACATTCTGAACCCTCTGCGTTTCTTTTTGGCTGGTTGTTGTTCCTGCCTGTCGATTTGTTTGACCGTCTGTGATTGCTTGGTCTGCTGTGTCAAGTCTGCCGACTGTACCAACCGTTTTCCACACAGATAATCGTTCAAATCTTTATAGCCACTATAAATGCGTGAAGAATCACGGACACGGAAACTATACTCTTTATAAAGTTCCTGTACGGCTCTTATCCCTGCCGTATCATTGTCGAAAAAACAATGTATTTTCTCATAATTCCCCAACGGGTACAAGGCTTTTGAAAGATTGGAAACGGAGTTCAGAATAAGATAATCTTGCTTGTCAAAGTCGGGATAATCAGGACTATTTTTCTGTCGCAAAGTCAGAAAAGAAAGATAGTCCATAAACCCCTCGAACGCATAGCAGGTTGCTTTAGGTTCTCCAGTCTGCCGTATATGGGTGATGTCTTTAGGAGCTATGCAGCCTTTAAAATATTTATTGCGTACCTCATAACCTCCCGATGCGTTAGGAAAGCCGATGGCAAAGTTCCATTTACCGTTAAGCGAGAAACGAACTTCCATACATTCTTTTTTCGCAAGTGCTGTATTTATGCCTCTATCCTGCAAGTATGCAAACAAAGCAGGAGAGGAAAGCGGTACTGTTTCCAAATGTTGGAAACTCGGTTGGGTTGATGACTGCTGACGAAAGGAAAAAGAAATGGGACGGATAGAAGGGCTTTGCTTCGCTATGCGGTCTAAAAGGTAGGGTAAACTGTCGGATGCGTAAAGTTCCTGTGCCAATGCAATGATGTTACCGCCTTTACCGGCTCCAAAGTCGTACCATAAATTACGGTCTGTGTTCACTTTGAAAGAAGGCTCTTGTTCCTCTCTCAACGGTGATTTATACCAAAGACTATTGCCCTGTTGCTTTATCGGGTTATAGCCTAAACTGTGCAGATAGTCTGCCAACTTTATATTTTTGGACTCTTCGATTGTCATAATCTGAATGTATTGGTAAATAAACAATTGAAACAGTTCCGTTTAGTCCGCTATATATACACCCGAACTGTACTAAACTTACCTTGTACTTAATCGTACAATGAAAAGCAGTCCATTCCTTCTATATATACACACGGACTAAACCAAACTTGCTTTTAGTAGTGGAAATCAGAATTGAATTTGTAGCCTTTTCCCTCTTTTATTATCATGCGTTTGTTTACAAGGAATTTATTCAAGTCCACGAGAATATTGCGCCCACGTTCAAAACCGATACTTGCGTAACCTTTTTTCAAGGCTGCGATAACATTGGGATAGCCTTGCACTATATCCTTTCCAAATCCGTTTTCCAACGCTTCACGGTGCTGTTGCTCCGTAAGTTCCGTAAGTGGAAAGTTACGGTTCTGTTTGGGCTGCTCAAAAACGTAATCTTTCACGACTTCGGGCAATGCAGTTTCATTGATACGGAACGCAAACGGTTCAAAGTCCTTGTCACGGATATGCATCGCCTTTACTTCGCTAATATCCACATCCTGCGAACTTTTAGTAATCTGCAAAACGGTTTCAGCCTTGTTGTTAAGTTCCGTCCCGATATGCCCACGTGTATTATCATCCCCTTTATTCAAATGCAGTACTGTGTGGATATGCAAATTATATTCACTTGACCACCGCATTAAAAGATTTATAAGCTCTGATGATTCGCTGGGGCTGTTGATGTCGTACATCAAATCACGGATGCCGTCTATAATAACAAGACCTATTCCCTCCATATTGGCAAGCATATAATCTATTATCTGCTTTCGCTTGTCGGGTGTACATTCTCGCAACACGACAAAGATAAAATCATCCCTATCCTTATCAGTCGGAAGACCAGCCAAGCGCATGATACGTTCCATTACCTTGTGGCAATGGTATTTACTCTGCTCGGTATCTACATAAAGGATTTTACGCTTATTGTCAGGTAAGTATGCCGAATAGTGCAAAACTTCGTCATTCTTCAACGCTGCCGCCACAATAGCGGAAATATTGAACGTCTTTTTACTTTTGGCTTTACCTGTGGATGCGCTAAAATTTCCCAATGTACCGATAGTAGAACCATTCACCCAAAGAATTTCGGGTGGCACATCGTAGGTGTCAGTAAGCTTTAAATGAATAGTTTTCCATAAGACTGCAAAATCTTCTCTTGTCATTGCAGCTTCTTTCTTATTTTCCGTCACTTTCTTGTTTTCCATAGCTTTACTTCTTTAAAGGACGGTTACTAAGAATATACTTCTGCGCTTCCTGCTCTATCTGCGCTTGTGTCTTGATGGGATTTTGGCGTAGCCATGCCTCCAAATCTGCCCGTTCAAAAAACAGCATCTTACCCTGCGGTTTATAGTGGGGTATCAAGTTACCCGAAGTCAGCTTGTACAGGTAACTTTTGGAAAGGTTAAGAAACTTACTCGCTTCATCAAAGCTAAGCACATTCTTGGTTAAAAACAACATCTGTTCGAGTTCCTCAACTCGCTTTTCTAATGTCTTATCCATATTGTCTTTTGGATTAAGTGAAACAATATGAAGGTGCGCACCCTCGTTTTCTTTTCGTTAACGAGGGCAAAGGTATTGAGGATTAGCTTGATAGTGGATTAAGCTATGTTTGAGGTCTTAACCTGTTCTTAAAGTCTTTTCAGTTGTTTGATATAGTTGTATATGGTTGCAAATCCTTTCTCATGGGAGATGCCTTTCACATAATTGGTTGCTGTAGCTAAATCCCCTTGATTGAGGTATTTATCCCTACTTTTGTCTTTGGAAAGAAACAGTTTATTATTAGCAATGACTGATTGCCAATTAGCGGTAATCAAAGACCTGTTACTTAATTCTGAAAAAAGAAAAGCTACATATCTATTATTGTTTGACCTTAATATTGCATTAGGCTTACAGGAAAGTATCGCTTTCAAATCATCAACAGTTACAAAAGCATTAAACATCTTTACCTCGTTGATGCAATCCGCAATTAATTCAATCTGTTTATCATTAAGAACTGAATCAAAAGGATTTTCTGTTTCAGCAATAGGGGGTACGGCTTTTATCGAAAACTCGGCGTTTGTTATCTGCTTCTGCACTTCCTGTTCCGGCTGCGGTTGTGTTTCCGTCTGCGTTCTGTCCTCTTTCTTTTTTCGCAAGTATGCTGAATATCTTTCCAATACAACAACTCTAACTACTACGGAAAAATAAGGCAGTTCTTCATCATAGACTGAATTTTCCTGTTCGTATCGGGAATAATCAAATGAAAGAGGAGAGAACAAAAGATATTTTCTTTTTTCATCGGGCTTCAAGGCTTCATAAAAACCGCTTTCCCAAAAGAAATCGGATGCAGAGTAAAAATTTGGGATGTCATTCAATGCAGAATAACGGATATATAGTTGCGACAGTTCATCAACGGCATGTATATACTCTTGGCGTTCCAGTTCGTCAGCCTGTTCTCGATTCAAGTACCGAGACTTAACAGTAATACTGTCTATCAGAATTTGGCAGGCATGACTTATGCAACGATTAAACATGCCTTGTATATAGTCGAATTTTGCTTTCAGTTCTTCTTCTGTCATAATACACTCTGTTTCAGTTAGTAGAGACAAAGATATATTTTTCCAGTGAAAGAAAGGCAAAAAAAGAAAGAAAGTACGGTTGTCTTATGGTAAGTCCGTACTTTCTTTTTATACTTAATCTGTTAAGTTTGGTATCAAACTTACCGCTTCTTCTTTCTTTTTATCTACAATCTTGGCATAAATTTGAGTGGTGGCAATGTTCTTATGCCCCAACAACTTGCTAACTGTGTATAAATCTGCACCTAATGTCAGCATCATGGTAGCGTGGGTGTGCCTTGCTACGTGAAATGAGATATGCTTAGTTACTCCTGCTGCTTTCGCCCATTTTTGAAGTATATTATTTATAGTACCCTCATGCGTCAAGGGGAAAATTAAATCATCGTCTTTTGCTTCTCCTCGCTGTGGCAACCACTTTAACGCTTCATCAGATATAGGCAAGTAAAGTGGCTCTTTGGTTTTCTGCATCTTTATTTCAATTCTAATCCTTTCACCGCTTTTCTGTAAATCACTCCATTTCAACTTTCTTATATCGCTTACCCGTAATCCACACAGACAACTGAAAAGAAAGGCTTGCTTCATTATCTCATACTTACATTCTGTGCTTATAAGCTGTTTCAGTTCTTCTATCGTCAGATACTCTCTACGGCTCGCTTCCGCTTTTACTTTATCAGCAAAGTTAAATTCTTTAGTAGGATTAATGGTTATAATCCCTTCTTTAAATGCTTTATTCAGAGCGGTGCGCAATACTCCATAGTAAGCGACTACCGAATTATTACTTAACAGCCCTCCAGCTTTTACCAATCCATATTTGCTTGCTTTCTTGGCTTGTTTCAGAAAATCCACAAAGTTGCTAAGGAAATCTTTGTCTATATCACGGAAAGCGATATAGTCCCCTCTGAATAGTTTCAGCTCACGAATAGTGTTACCAATAGTCTTTTCATAATTCAAGCTACCACGCTCTTTAGATTGGCTTCTCATGTTATCCAAATAGTCAATTACATTCGCTTTTGACTTATTGGTGTTTTGAAATCCGTGCGCATCATTTTGTAGCTCTACTATCCGTTTGCTCTGAATCGCTTTGGCAAGAGCCAACGTAGCTTCATTCTTTACTTTATCTTCCCTTGTCTTTTCAGGAATAAGATAAAGTTTCAAAAACTCATACTGACGCTTACCGCCAACATAGTTTTCTTTCCGAATAACATCACCTGTGTAATAGTCCAAATAGATAGACTGGTTACCATTGGCAAGTTGCTTAAACCGGATTCTTACAGGCTCCTTCAATTTAGCCTCTTGTTTCTTCTTCGCCATACTTATGTTTTTATTTTGTTACCGATGGCAAATATAGATATTTTTTTTGTTACTCAATAGCATTTGAGTAACAAACTGGTAACAAAATAAAGGAATTTATAGGCTAAGTCAAGAAAACAAGCAAAAGAAAGGAAACAACACAAACATACAATAAATTACTATATACCAGTTATTTATATTTAATTTATTAGTTCTTTCTTTCGTTTTTTCCACAACTGCCAGCTATTGATTATGTTTTGCCACAGAACATAAGATCCCGGCCCTACCGAAGAAAGCGGATTAAGATAAGTATATGCCATCCAGATGGCAAGAACCGTATTCTTCTGCCCCAATGCCTGCCCGCCGCTAATGCGGTCATTATAACGCCCACCAATATTCTTACCTAGGAAAAATTGCAAGCAACAGGCTATTAACCCAGCAAGAGCTATCAAAATCTCAACCGAAACAGGTGCATCGCTAATCACCAGCGAGCGGACCGTCTGCCCGGATACGATAGCAAGCGCCACTCCCCACAAATAAAAAGCGAGATCATGAAAACCTAACAGAAAATGATGCACACGCGGCATAAATGCCTTCAGAAACCATGCCAGGAAGAAAGGAAAAAGCAATAACGGAAAAACTTTACTCAGAATTTTCAGAAAAGCGACAAAAAAACTCATATCCGCATGAGGCTCCACCAATGGGAAAACTAACGGAACCGCCACTGCCGCCAGCAGGTTAGACAGCAAAGTATAAGTAGTCAAAGTAGACGCACTGCCCCCCAACTTACCGGTAATGACGGCAGCAGCCGTAGCAGTAGGACAAATCACACACACCATCGCCCCTTCAAACACTTCCCGGTAGATTTCATCCATAGGACAGCACACCAGCAGAGTCGCAATAGCCAGACAAGACACCGTCTGAAACAAAAGCAACCAACCATGCCACGCTTTAGGTTTCAGTTCATTCAGATTTTCCACTTTACAGAAAGTGAGCAACAGTTGGGCAAATATCAGCAGAGGGGTAATATACGCAATCAAATCATTGATATATGGTTTGGTAGGCGCCAAAAAAGGGACATTCGCAAGGATGAAGTATCCCAAAGTACCTGAAAGCATCGCCAATGGCAATGTCCAGTTCTTAAGAAAACGAACTAACATACCTATTTTCTATTTAATTTGCAGGCGCAAAGTTAGTCTGTTTTAAAGAAAACTATCATAAATCAGAGAGAAAAGTAACAAAACTTCATGCAAAGCATCAGTTTTCTCTAAAATTCCACTACATTTGCATCGGCTTTTGGTATGAAACTATATAAACGACACATATTATATATCTGTATTTACTTCGGGCTGTTCTTCTCTCCTTTTTGCATCACCAGCGTCGAAGCAAAGGACTTCGTTGTCGTAATTGACGCCGGACACGGAGGACATGACCCTGGTGCTTTAGGCAAAATATCCAAAGAAAAGACTATCAATCTGAACGTCGCACTCAAACTGGGAAAGCAAATAAAGAGAAATTGTCCGGACGTTAAAGTGGTATATACCCGCGAACGGGATGTTTTCATCCCCCTTGACAGACGTGCGGAGATTGCCAACAACGCCAAAGCAGACTTGTTCATTTCCATTCATACCAATTCCGTTGCAAACAACAGGACAGCTAAAGGTGCCTCTACGTGGACACTCGGTTTAGCCAAATCGGACGCGAATTTAGAAGTAGCCAAACGGGAGAACTCCGTTATCTTATACGAGAGCGATTACAAGACACGATATGCGGGATTCAATCCCAATTCGGCAGAGTCTTACATTATCTTTGAGTTCATGCAGGATAAATATATGTCCCAAAGTGTGCATCTGGCTTCATTGGTACAAAAAGAATTCCGCCATACCTGCAAACGTGCAGACCGTGGCGTGCACCAGGCCGGCTTTCTGGTATTAAAAGCCAGTGCCATGCCCAGCATTCTGGTAGAACTTGGCTTCATATCCCACCCGGAGGAGGAGCGTTATCTCAACTCGGAAGCAGGCAGCACTACGCTTGCCAATGGAATTTTCCGTGCTTTTCTGTCCTATAAGCGTGAACATGAAATACGGATGACCGGAAGTAGCCGGACGATATTACCGGAAGAAACGGATGCCGGACGGGCAGAGGAAACGAACACAGCCCAAGAAAAAGCAGATACTACCCGGGAAAAGGTGAATCTCCTCCGCGAGACCGCCCAAAAGCCGGCAGCATCAGTAACCAACAATACAAGAACAAAACAAAATACAGGAAAAGTGTCCGGTGGGCAAACCGATAATGGCAGTCCTGTGTTTAAAATACAGATACTTACTTCTTCCCGTCCACTTGCTTCTAATGACAAAAGACTGAAGGGGTTGAAAGATGTAGAGTATTATCAAGAAGGCGGACTTTATAAATATACATATGGTTCGTCAACAGACTATAATAAAGTAATACGTACTAAACGTGAAATAGCGCCGAAATTCAAAGACGCTTTTATCATCGCTTTCAAAAACGGAAAGAAGACAAACGTTAGTGCGGCTATTGAGGAATTCAAAAAGAAAAGAAACAAATAAATAAGACTATAACATCATGATGAAGTATCTTACCAAAGAAGTTAGAATAGGACTTGCGGGCATTGTTGCTCTCTGCATATTGGTATATGGCATCAATTACCTAAAAGGCATCCACATGTTCAAGCCTACTAACTATTTCTACGTAAAGTTCCATAACATCAATGGACTGACAAAATCAAGTCCGGTTTTTGCCGATGGTTTCCGTGTAGGTATTGTCCGTGATCTCTATTATGACTATACCGAACCCGGAAAGGTAATTGCGGAAATTGACGTGGACCCGGAACTGCGCATACCGAAAGGCAGTACTGCCGAACTGGCCTCCGAACTGATGGGAGGAGTGAAAATGAATTTATTACTGGCCAATAATCCGCGTGAGAAATACCTGACGGGAGACACATTGCAAGGTAACGTCAATAACGGTGTAATGGACCAGGTGGCAACAATTATGCCGCAAGTAGAAAAGATGCTGCCCAAACTGGATTCCATTCTCGCTTCCCTGAATACCATACTCGGAGATCCGGCAATTCCCGGAACACTGCATAGCGTACAAAACACGATGGCAAACATGGAAGTTACCAGTCGACAGTTGCAAACTATCATGAGTAAAGATATTCCGCAGCTTACCCAAAAATTGAATACGATTGGAGATAACTTTGTCGTTATCAGCGATAACCTGAAGGAAATAGACTATGCTGCCGCATTTGCCAGCATAGATTCTACATTAGCTAATGTAAAAATGATTACAGACCAATTAGGTCAGAAAGATAACACAATCGGTCTGTTACTGAATGACCCGTCCCTTTACAACAATCTGAATGCAACAACAGCCAATGCTGCCAGCCTTCTTGAAGATTTGAAATCACATCCTAAAAGATATGTTCATTTCTCCTTGTTCGGCAAAAAAGATAAGTAGGAAGAAAACACTTAAATAGAATAAGTCTAAATAAAAGGTATTAATTGAATTGAAAGGGAAATCCTTGATAAGTCCGTGTAGAAACTAAAGTACTCCTTCTATTCTACAAGATTCTACAAGTTTTGAACTTTTGTTTTCAATACCTTATTCAACTACTATTCAGGGACTTATAAAAATGCAATAGCTCCTAAAAGGAGCTATTCATATGTAATGTGATAAGTGATTGAAAGTAAAGAGATTATTGTTTTTAATAGAAAAGCAAGAAAAAACGCATTTGTTTTTTTGAAATAAGATTGCCAATTTTGCAGACGTAGAAGTTTTGCTTAATTAATAAATGTATTTAAAGCCGTTATGAGTGAATTAAATCATGTCGGGCTATGGAACCGCTGTCTCGAAATCATCAGAGACAATGTTCCTGAGCAGACATACAAAACATGGTTTCTCCCCATCATACCTTTGAAATATGAGGACAAGACGCTGGTCGTACAAGTACCCAGCCAGTTCTTCTATGAGTTTTTGGAGGACAAGTTCGTTGATTTGTTACGCAAAACTCTATACAAAGTGATTGGTGATGGCACCAAGTTATTGTATAATGTTATGGTGGATAAAAGTTCACGCACTACCGTTGATCTCGAATCCACTCCCCGCACTATTATTCCACAAAAAAGGGTAATCGGCAAAGAAATACCGCAGGCTCCTATCGTAGATTTAGATCCACATCTGAATCCGGAATACAACTTCGAAACATTTATTGAAGGCTATAGCAACAAACTTTCTCGCAGCGTAGCGGAAGCCGTCGCGCAAAACCCTGCCAAAACGATTTTTAATCCTCTGTTTTTTTACGGAGCATCAGGTGTAGGTAAAACCCACCTCGCAAATGCTATCGGTACAAAGATCAAAGAACTCTACCCGGACAAGAGAGTATTATATGTATCGGCGCATTTATTCCAAGTACAATATACTGACTCTGTACGTAACAATACTACCAACGATTTCATAAACTTCTACCAATCAATTGATGTATTGATTATTGATGATATCCAGGAATTTGCCGGTGTTACCAAAACACAGAACACTTTCTTCCATATCTTTAATCATTTACACCAGAACAGAAAACAGCTTATTCTGACTTCTGACCGTGCTCCCGTATTACTGCAAGGTATGGAAGAACGACTGATCACCCGTTTCAAATGGGGTATGGTTGCCGAACTGGAAAGACCTACCGTGGAATTGCGCAAAAACATTCTGCGCAATAAAATACATCGCGATGGTTTACAATTTCCGGCAGAAGTGATAGATTACATTGCTGAAAACGTTGGCGACAGTGTGCGCGACCTGGAAGGCATCATTATCTCTATCATGGCGCACTCAACTATATACAATAAGGAAATCGACCTGGAACTGGCGCAACGCATCGTACGGAAAGTAACCAAAAGTGAAAGCAAAGCAGTAACCGTTGATGATATCATCAATGTGGTATGCAAACATTTCTCTTTGGATACCGCTACAATTCATACTAAATCACGAAAACGTGAGGTAGTACAGGCACGCCAGATAGCCATGTTCCTCGCTAAATCCTACACCGATTTTTCTACGGCCAAGATAGGCACGCTAATTGGCAACAAGGATCATGCAACCGTGCTACATGCCTGCAAAACTATTAAAGAATTACGGGAAGTGGATAAAGCTTTTCGCGCTGAAATAGATGACATACAAGCATCATTAAAAAAGCAGGGTTAAAAGCCCTGCTTTTTCATTACTTTCCAAAGATTCTCCGACATCACTTCGTTATCCTCTTTCTTATATCGCACATCCGTAAAGACCTGAGCCAATGTTTCTTTATTATTTTCAAGAATGAACTGCTTATTTTCAGGCAAAGATTCTTTATAAGCATACAAGCGGTCTATGTCTTCCGGTGTATAATCATGATAAGTTTCTTCATGCACGATAGCTTCCAACGGCAAACGATCCACCTGGGCAGGCTCTTCATCAGGCCAACCCACTGTTACAGTAGTAATGGGAAACACCAATTCTGGTAATTCCAAGGCCTCAATTATCATTTGCGGATTATAAGTAGTAGTGCCCAGATAGCAAATACCTAATCCTTTTTCTTCAGCCGCCACACAGAAAGTTTGCGCCACCAACAAAGCATCTACCGACCCGGTTACAAACCATTCAAAATTATTATATCCGGGAACAGCCTTTCTCTCTTCACACCACTTACTGAAACGACGGAGGTCTATACAAAATGTTAAAACCACAGGTGCGGCCTGCACCATCGGCTGATTGAAATGAGCCGGTGCCAGTTTGGCTTTTCGTTCAACATCACGCGTTACAATTACACTATATACCTGCATATTCCCTACCGTAGAAGCACGGAAGGCAGAATCGAGCAAATCATTTAACAAATCAGAAGAAATATCTTTCTGCTGATATTTGCGGATTGTTCTTCTTTGTTTTAGGGTTTCCATTCTTTCATTTTTTTGCAAATATAGGAAAAGAATAGCAGACTGCCACCAAATAATAAGTTTAAAGTTCACCCAAGTTTTCTAAAAACAATTATTCAATTTAACTTAATCGAAATCACAGTTTTCTTTTTAGAAAACTTTTTGTTTACACAAAAATACTAATAAACTATTAATCAACTAATTAAATTCAAGAAACGGAAAACTCACAGCCTGTTCATAAATTATTCTCTTTTTATTTTGATATAACAAAAAACATGCTTAGCTTTGCAATCACATTTGTTAATGATAGGTATTACTTCTACACTCTTACTTATTAAAAAATAAATCTAAGGAAAAAAGCATCGTGGAAAAACAGACTTATTCTTACGACGAAGCCTATGAAGAATCTTTACGATATTTTCAAGGCGACGAATTGGCTGCGCGTGTTTGGGTAAACAAATACGCAGTTAAAGATTCTTTCGGAAATATTTACGAGAAATCTCCGGAAGACATGCATTGGAGAATAGCCAATGAAGTAGCCCGTATCGAGGCTAAATACTCTAACCCATTAAGTGCAGAGGAACTGTTCGGGCTGCTCGACCACTTCAAGTACATCGTTCCGCAAGGAAGCCCGATGACCGGAATTGGCAACAACCATCAGGTAGCATCTTTATCCAATTGCTTCGTTATCGGAGTAGACGGTGAAGCCGATTCTTATGGTGCCATCTTCAAAATAGATGAAGAGCAAGTGCAACTGATGAAACGCCGTGGAGGTGTAGGGCATGACTTGTCGCACATCCGCCCGAAAGGTTCTCCGGTAAAGAATTCAGCTCTGACTTCTACTGGTCTGGTTCCTTTTATGGAACGTTATTCAAACTCTACCCGCGAAGTAGCCCAGGACGGACGCCGCGGCGCACTGATGTTGAGCGTATCTATCAAACATCCCGACTCGGAAGCATTCATCGATGCCAAGATGACGGAAGGCAAAGTTACAGGTGCCAATGTATCTGTGAAACTGGACGATGCTTTTATGACAGCCGCCATTACAGGCACTCCATATATCCAGCAATACCCTGTTTATTCAGCCGAACCGACTGTACAAAAAGAAATCAATGCAACCAATTTGTGGAAAAAGATCGTTCACAATGCATGGAAATCGGCAGAACCGGGTGTACTGTTCTGGGACACCATATTAAAGGAATCCGTACCCGATTGCTATGCAGACTTGGGATATCGCACCGTTTCCACCAATCCATGCGGTGAAATTCCTTTGTGCCCATACGACTCCTGCCGTTTGCTTGCCATCAATCTCTACTCTTATGTAGTGAACCCCTTCAAGCCGGATGCTTATTTTGACTTCGACTTGTTCAAAAAGCATGTAGGCCTGGCGCAACGTATCATGGACGATATCATTGACCTCGAATTAGAGAAGATTGAGCGTATCATGGAAAAGATTGATACTGACCCAGAAAGCGAAGACGTAAGACATACAGAACGCACATTGTGGGACAAGATATATAAGAAGAGTGGTCAAGGACGCCGTACCGGTGTAGGTATCACCGCAGAAGGCGATATGCTTGCCGCACTCGGGTTGCGTTATGGCACGGAAGAAGCTACTGAGTTTTCTGAAAAAGTACATAAGACTGTTGCTCTGAATGCTTACCGTTCATCTGTAGAAATGGCAAAAGAGCGTGGAGCTTTCGAGATTTATGATACCGAACGTGAAAAGAACAACCCGTTCATCAACCGCCTGCGTGAAGCCGACCCGGAACTATATGAGGAAATGAAGAAGTATGGACGCCGTAACATAGCCTGCCTCACCATCGCTCCGACGGGTACTACCAGTCTGATGACGCAGACCACTTCCGGCATCGAGCCTGTATTCCTGCCTGTATACAAACGCCGCCGTAAAGTAAACCCGAACGACACGAATGTACACATTGACTTTGTGGACGACACGGGCGATGCTTTCGAAGAATATATCGTCTTCCATCCCAAGTTTGTAACATGGCTGGAAGCCAAAGGATACGATCCCGCCAAACGTTATACGCAAGAGGAAATTGACGCTTTGGTTGAGCAATCACCTTATTATAAAGCAACTTCAAACGATGTAGACTGGCTGATGAAAGTCAAGATGCAGGGACGCATCCAGAAATGGGTGGATCACTCCATCAGCGTCACCATCAACCTGCCAAACGATGTGGACGAAGACCTGGTGAACCGCTTGTACGTAGAAGCGTGGAAGTCCGGCTGTAAAGGCTGTACGGTTTACCGCGACGGTTCACGTTCCGGTGTGCTCATCTCCGCCAAGAGCGAGAAGAAGGAAGATTTACCTCCCTGCAAACCACCTACAGTAGTGGAAACCCGTCCGAGAGTACTTGATGCCGATATCGTGCGGTTCCAGAATAATAAGGAGAAATGGGTGGCATTCGTCGGCTTGCTCGACGGACATCCATATGAGATCTTCACCGGTCTTCAAGACGATGATGAAGGTATCATTTTGCCGAAGAACGTCACTACCGGACACATTATCAAGAATGTAGATAAGGACGGCAACAAGCGGTATGACTTCCAGTTCCAGAACAAACGCGGCTACAAAGTCACCATCGAAGGTCTGTCCGAGAAGTTCAACAAGGAATATTGGAACTACGCCAAACTGATTTCCGGCGTACTGCGTTACCGTATGCCTATCGAACAGGTAATCAAGCTGGTAGGATCTCTGCAACTGGATAGCGAAAGCATCAATACCTGGAAGAACGGTGTGGAACGCGCCTTGAAGAAATACATCACGGACGGCACAGAAGCCAAAGGCAAGAAATGTCCGAATTGCGGTAACGAAACACTTGTATATCAAGAAGGTTGCCTTATTTGTACCACTTGCGGCGCATCACGTTGCGGATGATATTTGACGTACAAACAGCAAGCACAAACGTTTGCATAGGAATTTAAAAAACTTAGATAGCGGTAGCTGCGTGATTATGCGGAATAATGTCTATACTTGCATAATCATTGCAGCTATTACTAAATCTAATATATATGATACTATCTTTTCATATCGAGTACCGCACCAGTTGGGGTGAAGAGGTCAGAGTCATAGGCTCTGTTCCTGAACTGGGTGATAATCAACCCGGAAAAGCCGTACCACTACAAACCGTAGATGGCATTCACTGGACTTTAGAAGCGGACATTCAAGCGCCCGAAAACGGCCTTGTTCAATACAGTTATCAAATCTATCGCGACGGCAAAATCATACGGACGGAGTGGGACAAACTTCCCCGAACGCTCTACGTATCAGGTGACAAAAAGAAAGTCTACCGCCTGCAAGACAGTTGGAAGAACTTGCCCGAACAGCAATACTTCTACACATCTGCCTTTACGGAATCTCTGTTGGCACATCCCGAACGCAGTGCCGCTCCAAAGAGCCACAAGAAAGGATTGCTGATAAAGGCGTATGCACCATGCATCGACAATGACCACTGTCTGGGGCTTTGCGGCAACCAGAAGATTTTAGGTGATTGGGATGCAGACAAAGCCGTTCTCATGAGCGACGCCAACTTCCCCGAATGGCAGATTGAAGTGGATGCCGGCAAAATCAGCTTCCCGCTGGAGTATAAATTCATTCTTTATAATAAGAAAGAGCGCCGCGCCGTGGCATGGGAAAACAATCCCAACCGCTATATGGCCGATCCGCAGATAGGTGCCAACGAAACACTGGCAATCGGCGACCGTTACGCCTACTTCGCCCTGCCCGACTGGAAAGGTGCCGGAGTAGCAGTCCCCATCTTCTCGCTCCGCTCCGAAAAGAGCTTTGGCGTAGGTGACTTCGGCGACCTCAGGCAAATGATAGACTGGGCAGTACTTACCCGTCAGAAAGCCGTACAGATATTGCCCATCAACGACACCACCATGACGCACACGTGGACGGATTCTTATCCGTACAACAGTATTTCCATTTATGCTTTCCATCCCATGTATGCAGATCTGAAACAGATGGGAACGCTGAAGGACAAAGAGAAAATGGCCGAATTCAAAAAGCGTCAGAAAGAACTGAACGCTCTGTCTACCGTGGATTATGAAGCGGTAAACCGGACGAAATGGGAATACTTCCACCTGATATACAAACAGGAAGGTGAGAAAGTACTGGCATCCGAAGCTTTCCGCCAGTTCTTTGAAAACAACAAAGAATGGTTGCAGCCTTACGCTGCATTCAGCTATCTGCGCGACGCTTACAAGACGCCCAACTTCCGCGAATGGCCGAAATTCACCGAATATAAGGCAGAAGAAATAGAGAAGTTATGTCAACCAGATTCTGCCGACTATCCGCACATTGCCATCTACTTCTTCATCCAGTTCCACCTGCACCTGCAACTGCTGGCAGCAACGGAACATGCACGCGCCAACGGCGTAGTGCTGAAAGGTGATATTCCCATCGGCATCAGCCGCAACAGTGTAGAAGCATGGACGGAACCCTATTACTTCAACCTGAACGGCCAGGCGGGTGCACCGCCCGATGATTTCTCTGTAAACGGTCAGAACTGGGGTTTCCCCACCTACAACTGGGACGTAATGGAGAAGGACGGTTATTCGTGGTGGATGAAACGTTTCCGCAAAATGTCGGAATACTTCGACGCTTACCGCATTGACCACATTCTGGGCTTTTTCCGTATTTGGGAAATCCCGACGCACGCCGTACACGGACTGTTGGGACAATTCGTCCCCGCTCTGCCCATGACGCGCGAGGAAATAGAAAGCTACGGAATGACATTCCGCGAAGACTTCTTCGTGAAACCGTATATCCACGAGTACTTCCTCGGACAGATGTTTGGCCCGCATACTGACTATGTGAAACAGACATTCATAGAACCTACGGACACATGGGAGATTTACCGTATGCGTCCCGAATTCGACACCCAACGTAAAGTGGAAGCCTACTTTGCCGGAAAGACAGACGAGGACAGCATCTGGATACGCGACGGACTGTATGCACTCATCAGTGACGTGTTGTTTGTGTCCGACCGCGAAGACCCGCACAAGTTCCATCCGCGCATCGGCGTGCAGCACGATTACATCTATCGCGCGCTGAACGATTGGGAGAAGGCTGCTTTCAACCGCTTGTACGACCAGTACTACTATCATCGCCATAACGACTTCTGGCGTGACCAGGCTATGAAGAAGTTGCCGCAACTGACGCAATCCACCCGTATGCTGGTGTGTGGAGAAGACCTCGGCATGATACCCGATTGTGTGGCATGGGTAATGAACGACCTGCGTATCCTCAGTCTGGAGATACAGCGTATGCCTAAAGACCCGTCGCAGGAATTCGGACATCCGGACTGGTATCCGTACCGCTCGGTTTGCACCATTTCTACACACGATATGTCTACGCTTCGCGGTTGGTGGGAAGAAGATTTCCAACAAACCCAGCGGTACTACAACGCTATTCTTGGACATTACGGAGCTGCACCGGCAGTTGCCACTCCGGAACTTTGCGAAGAAGTGGTACGCAACCACCTCTACAGTAACTCCATCCTTTGCATCCCCTCCTTACAGGACTGGTTGTCTATGGACGGCAAGTGGCGTAACCCGAATGTACAGGAAGAACGCATCAACGTGCCTGCCAATCCAAGACATTACTGGCGCTACCGTATGCACCTGACGCTGGAACAACTGATGAAAGCGGAAAGTCTGAACGAAAAGATCAAAGGATTGATAGAACAGACAGGACGGAAAGGATAATGCGCCTCTACAGGCGTCATCACAATACGTGTAAGGGCGAATGATTATTCGCCCTTTTTCTTTTCCTGTCCGGCAAGAAGAGAAGTTGTTGTCACAAATACACCGGTTTTCTTTGTCCGGTGAGAGGGAATTCTTATTTTTGTCACTTATCGATTATTCTATTTGATTATGAACAGTTACATATTTCTTGATAACGTCCGTTTCTTCGCCTATCATGGTGTAGGTGAACAAGAACGTGAAGTGGGTAATGAATTTGTCATTAACCTGAAATTGAAAGTTGACATTGCCCGTGCGGCCGAGACGGATGACGTGACGCATACCGTGAGTTATGCCGATGTATACGAAAATGTGAAGGCAGAAATGGAGATTCCCTCCAAATTGCTGGAGCATGTTTGCGGACGTATCGTGAAACGGTTGTTCCGCACATTCCCCGCCGTGAAGGGCATCGAGCTGAAACTTGCCAAACGCAACCCACCGATGGGCGCGGATATGGATGCGGCAGGAGTAGAAGTACAATGCGAGAGAGCTTAACAAATTCTTTTTTTTGCAAAGTTGTCAGCACTCCAGCACTGACAACTCTCAACCCCTTTGTCGGTCGGGAGTTGAGGGCAGTGCTGACAAGGTGTTTGTAAGTGACGACAAACGATTTGTCAGCACACTGTATTGCCTTAAATTAAGCTGACTGAATATCAGATCTGATGTGACCAAGTGCTGTGCCAGTTTCCTCTAATGGGAACGAGAATGTCTAATGAACGTATCTAAAGCTAACGACTATACATACAAAAACAGAAGCTTTACTTTCTCTTTGGGATATATATTGTAAATACCCCCAATCCAAAATCCCAATATATCATGTTTTACAGATTTTACTTCTTAAAAGTCATGATATTTTAGGATTTGAACCTATTATTTTGTACATTTACCCACCTGACGAGCACCCCGGAGGATAAGCGGTTTTCTATCCTCCCTCCCTTTCCATTCGTACATCTCGCTGATAGCTTCTCTTTTCATTGGATTACAAGCGTTTTAATAATAAACTCATCATGCAGATTTAATGGTTTTATTGAAGAAAGACAAAGAAAGGAGCATATAAATGTAGTATAGCAACAAAAAGTCATCCTTATTTCTGTTACAATTATCCCAAAGTGTCACATAAAAAGAAAGGGAAGAACTTTCCAATATGAAGTCCTTCTCTCCTCTTTTTACTCCCATCGGAGAACTTGTCTTCTCCTTTATCCTTTCTTTTTCTTCCGCTTCTTTGCAGACTCCACTGCCTCGGCAACCACCGGTTTATTAGCGAATCGCTTGGTGTAGCCAGTATAATCCGGCACTGTCCGCTCATACGTCGGATCAACGAACAGCGGACTTGAAATAATATGGTCGGCCGTACTGCGGTTGCAGCAGAAAACGATATTCTCTACTCCGGCAAGGCGGGTCAGCGCCTTTACATCTGTATCATGGGGTTGAAGTGTCATGGGATCGGTAAAGAAGAAAAGATAATCAATCTCACCGTCCACAATGCGGGAACCCATCTGCTGGTCACCACCCAAAGGACCGGATTTCAAAATAGTGAAATCCCACTTTACGTCGGGATGTTTTTCTTTGAGAGCTTCGAGGATGAGTGTCCCCGTAGTACCTGTACAATAAAACTTGTGCCCCATCAGCAATTCCGAGTTCCAAAGCACCCACTCGATGAGGTCTTTCTTCATGGCGTCGTGCGCCACCAGTCCAATCTTTCTAACTAATTTTTCCATAAGCTAATACCGTTTAAACAATTAGAAACAGATAACAACTTTCATTATTACAGCGTAAAAATACTCAGATTACTGATATCTACCTAATTTCAGAGAAATATATTTTAAATGGAGCGGCCGGAGCAGAGCACTAAAAATAGTGGCAAATAGTCCTTGAGCACTATCCGCAGTTGCTTCAGTGTCTGCTGTATGCGATAGTCTACAAAAGTCAAGTTTTACAGTTCATTTCAAACAAAAAGCTACTGAAATAAGCTTTATGCTAACAGCATCTTTTTAAAAAGTACCCGAAACAGAATCCTGTTGCATAATTCATTGAATATAAATGCAGGAAGTCTGTATAAAACAGGCAGCATATGCTATACTTATGCAAGTAACAATAGTTATTAGCTGTCAGAACTATAGATGTAACGCGCAGGAACTATAGATGGGACGTGTCAGAACTATAGATGTGATGCGAAAGATCTATATATGGGAGACAAACCATCTATATATGGTAAACAAACGGTCTATAGATGGGAAACACACTATCTATATTCAGTAAACACACCATCTGTTTTTCTATTATTAGAGTTGTATGTATTTATGTATTACACTATCAATTAACAAGATGCAGATTTTCGTTTGTTTCTTTTCGTTCATTCCTACCGTTGGACGGAAATATCGCATTCTCAGTATGCATAATATGCAAAGTGTCAAAACGAAAACGGCAATGAAAATCACAATTGCGAGAAGTGCTTCTTCCCATGAAAGTAGCGCTGCACCAGAATACTGCTTTTAGTTCGCTCCGGTATCGCGGACTGGGAAACTTTTCGTAAGTTCTCTTCACGGGCCGGAGCGAAAGAAGGACGCAATGAACGATATTCGCGCCGGGCACGAAGCACGGCCCATGCGTTGGAAAACTGAAACTTAAACAGAAAAACGGCGGCTGCCACATAGTCGAGAAAAGCACGGATACGCATCACCGGAACCAAATCTTCCGACGGCAGGTTCTTGTAAAGCATGACAAGATTATTACGGAAATTGAGGAAAGTCTTACGGGGATTCTCCTTTTTCAGTGTGGCACCGCCCACGTGATAAACCACACTTTGCGGCACACATACAATCTGCCTGCCGCGTGCACGAAGCCGCCAACACAAATCAATCTCTTCCATATGGGCAAAGAAACGCCCGTCCAGTCCGCCGGCTTCGCGATAGTCTTTCAAGCGGATAAACAACGCCGCCCCCGTAGCCCAGAACACAGGAACAATGCTATCATACTGTCCCCTATCCTCTTCCACCACGTCCATAATCCGGCCACGGCAAAACGGATAACCGTAGCGGTCGAGAAAGCCACCCGCTGCCCCGGCATACTCAAACATCTCCTTTTGCCGCCAACTGAGAATCTTAGGTTGACAAGCTGCCGCTTCGGGATGTGCATCCATATAATCAGCCAGCGGCCGTAGCCAGTGCCCGGTTACTTCCACATCCGAGTTGAGAAGTACCGCATATTCGGCTTCCACCTCTTGCAGAGCCAAGTTATAACCATCAGCAAAACCGTGATTCTCTTTCAGTAAGATCAAACGCACGGAAGGGAACTCACGACGAAGCATCTCCACAGACACATCCGTAGAACCATTATCCGCCACGTACACCACTGCGCCGTCCGCCTCAGAAAGACTCACTACGGAAGGAAGAAAGGAACGGAGCATGTCGCATCCATTCCAGTTCAATATAACGACCGCTATCTTATCCATGTTGTTTCACATTTTCGCGTGTCAGTTTCCAGCGTTTATGCGACCAGAACCAGTAAGCAGGTTCACGCAGAATGGTTTGTTCCAGGCGGCGGACGAAAAGTTCGGTTATTTCTCCGTCAGCAGTCTGTTTCGGATTTTCGGTCAACAGGTCGAAGTATGCTTTGCAATATCCCCTACCCTGTTTTTCCAGTTCACAATAGAAAACGGGATAGTTCATCATCTTGGCAATGCGCTCACCTCCATCCATAAACACGGTGTCCTGATTCAGAAAGGTGGTCCAATGGTGAGCTTCACTGCGGTTGGGGGATTGGTCGGTAATCAGCCCTATCACCACCCGCTTACCATCGCGACGCAGCTTGATGACCTCGCGGGCGGTGGAATGCTTCGGCACGTTGTAACCACCGTGGCGGGCACGGATAAGCTTGAACATCTCATCCAGATATTTATTTCTCAAAGGTTTATAGACCTGCATTGGAACATCCTCAGGGTTCATAAAAGCCCCCATGCCCGTCAGCCACTCAAAGTTGGCATAGTGCGGGATGAGCACAACAATACCTCCATGTTTCTCAAGCATGGCAAGATACTCTTCCGTATTTCCATACTCCATACGCCGCGAAAGGTCTTCGAATGACATACGCATCATCTTGATTTCCTCCAGCATATAATCGCAGATATAGTGATAGAATTCACGTTCAATCTCGCGCAGCTCGGCTTGGGATTTCTCAGGAAAAGAGTTCTTCAGATTCCTGCGGACTACTCTGCGGCGATAGTGCACCACATGGCGCATCAGAAAACAAAGTCCGTCGGACAGCACATAGAGTGCCCGGAAAGGGAGCAGAGCCAGAAGCCACATGCTCGCATAAGTCAACCAATAGATAAGTCTCGATTTCATACTTCTTATACCTTATTATAATAGGAGGGCTCCCTGCAAAGCTGTCCTGTCCTCATTGAAATCTCCCAAGCGGACAGATACCACCTGATTATCCAACGCATCATGGTGAGGAACTTCCACCCGAATATAATTGGCCGTAAAACCATGCATAGGCGCACCCGGTTTGGGACGTTCCAGCAATACAGGCATGGTCTGTCCGATATGACGGGCATAGAATGCACGCGTCTTTTCATCCGAAAGCTCCAGGAGACGCTGACTGCGACGATGCTTTTCTTCGGGAGTCACCACATGCTCTATCTTCAATGCCTGTGTGCCCGGACGCTCGGAATAACTGAACACATGGAGTTGGGTCACATCCAAGCCCCGGATAAACTCGTAAGCCTGTTCAAAGTACTCATCCGTTTCGCCACGCGTGCCCACAATCACATCTACACCGATAAAGGCATCGGGCATCACCTCCTTCACCCTCCGCACCTTGGAAGCGAAAAGCTCCGTATCATAGCGGCGGCGCATCAGCTTCAACACCTCATCGCTGCCGGATTGCAACGGAATATGAAAATGAGGCATAAAGCTGCGGGAATGTGAAACGAATTCGATGATTTCATCGGTCAGCAAGTTCGGCTCTATGGAAGAGATACGGTAGCGTTCAATACCTTCCACGGCATCCAGCGCTTTCACCAGGTCGAAGAAAGTCTCTCCGGTACTCTTTCCGAAATCGCCGATATTGACACCTGTCAGCACTATCTCTTTGCCGCCATCGGCTGCCGCCCGGCGTGCCTGCTCCACCATAGAAGCCACTGTTCCGTTACGGCTCCGCCCGCGGGCGAAAGGAATGGTACAATAGGAACAGAAATAATCGCAACCGTCCTGCACCTTCAGAAAGTAACGGGTACGGTCGCCACGCGAACAGGACGGGGCAAACGAGTGAATATCTTTCAGCGCCGAAGTATACGCTTCACCGGATTCACGTTTCTGCAAATCGCCCAGATATTGCAGCAAGTCCTTCTTCTGCTCTGCACCGAGCACAACGTCTACTCCTTCTATCTTTGCCACAGCATCGGGTTTCAACTGGGCATAACAGCCGGTCACAACAACAAAAGCACCCGGATGCTGCTTCACCAGACGGTGAATGGCCTGGCGGCATTTCTTGTCCGCCACTTCCGTCACCGAACAGGTATTCACTACACAGATGTCCGCTTTCTCTCCCTTACGTGCCGTACGAACGCCCGCTTCCCGCAAAATCTTACCGATAGTGGAGGTTTCTGAGAAGTTCAGTTTGCACCCCAACGTATAGTAAACCGCTGTCTTATCTTGAAATATAGTAGTATCAATCATATCTATCTAAACACATTTCTGCCACAAAGTTACATATAATTCTTAGATTTTTCCTACTTTTGCACAATTCATCAATTTTCGTGCAATGATACAAGAGAACTTTATCAAACTCTACGAGCAGAGTTTCCGTGAGAATTGGGACCTTCCCTGTTACACCGATTACGGTGAAGACGAGAGCTATACCTACGGACAAGTGGCGCAAGAAATAGCTAAATTGCACTTGTTGTTCAAACATTGCAGCCTGCGCCGGGGCGATAAAATCGCTGTCATAGGCAAGAACAATGCCCGCTGGTGCATCGCATACATGGCCACTATCACATACGGTGCCATCATAGTCCCGATCCTGCAAGATTTCAATCCGAACGACGTACACCATATCGTTAATCATTCCGAATCTGTGTTTCTCTTCACCAGTGATTCCATCTGGGAACACCTGGAGGAAGAACGCCTTGCCGGATTACGTGCCGTATTCTCACTTTCCGACTTCCGCTGTCTGCACCAGCGCGACGGAGAAACAATCAATCGTTTCCTCAAACATCTGGATGAAGAAATGCACGAAACCTATCCAAAAGGTTTCCGACAGGAAAATGTGGAATATACTACACTTTCTAATGACAAAGTGATGTTGCTGAACTATACTTCGGGCACCACCGGTTTCAGCAAAGGCGTCATGCTGACGGGAAACAATCTTGCAGGAAACGTCACCTTCGGCATCCGTACCGAGTTGTTGAGAAAAGGAGATAAAGTCCTCTCCTTCCTGCCATTGGCTCACGCTTACGGCTGTGCTTTCGACTTCCTTACAGCCACCGCTGTGGGCACGCACGTCACCCTTCTGGGCAAAGTTCCTTCGCCCAAGATTCTGATGAAAGCCTTCGAAGAGGTGAAGCCTAACCTGATAATCACCGTACCGCTCGTTATCGAGAAAATCTATAAAAATGTCATCCAGCCCATCATCAACAAAAAAACCATGAAATGGGCACTCAGCATCCCTCTGCTCGACGGACAAATCTACGGACAAATCCGCAAGAAACTGATAGATGCTCTGGGCGGACGTTTCAAAGAAGTCATCATCGGCGGTGCCGCCATGAATCCGGAAGTGGAAGAGTTCTTCCATCGTATCAAATTCCCGTTCACCATCGGTTACGGCATGACGGAGTGCGCACCACTCATCAGCTATGCCCCCTGGAACGAATTTATTCCGACTTCTTCCGGTCGCGTGCTCGATATTATGGAAGCACGTATCTATAAGGAGAACCCCGAAGCTGAAATCGGAGAAATCCAGGTACGGGGGGAGAACGTAATGGCAGGCTATTACAAAAATCCCGAAGCTACCAAAGAAGTTTTCACCGAAGACGGTTGGCTGCGTACCGGCGACCTGGGAAAACTGGATAATAACAATAACCTCTATATTCGTGGCCGCAGTAAGACTATGATATTGAGTTCCAGCGGGCAGAACATCTTCCCCGAAGAAATAGAAGCGCGTCTCAACAACCTGCCGTTCGTGCTGGAAAGCCTTGTTATCGAACGCAATAAAAAGCTGGTTGCTCTGGTCTATGCCGATTACGAGGCTCTGGATTCACTCGGACTGAACCAACCGGAAAACCTTAAAACCATCATGGATGAGAACCTGAAGAATCTGAATAGCAGCGTAGCCAGTTACGAGAAAGTAAGCCAGATTCAACTCTATCCGACAGAGTTTGAAAAGACTCCAAAAAGAAGCATCAAGCGATATCTATATAACAGTATTGCAGAAGATTAGTATGTTATAAAACATACAAAAAGAAGACAAAAAGGGCTGAGCTCCAAAAAAAACATAAAAAAAGTTGGTATTTGGAGAACAACATATTGAAAAAGTACATACCTTTGCATCGTTTTAATAAAGCAATTGATTGTATTACGTTTTTAAAAAGCAAAGAAAATGAAAAAATTAGTTTTGATGGCCGTAGCTATCGTAGCAGTATCTTTCGCATCTTGTGGTAACAAACAAGCTGACGCTGAAAAAGCAACAGCAGATTCAATCCGCATCGCTGATTCAATCGCAGCAGTAGAAGAAGCAGCAGCCGCAGCAGCTGAGGCAGCCGCAGCAGCTGATACTGTAGCAGTAGATAGCGCAGCAGTTGTAGCTGAATAATTTCAGTACAACAACACTGAGAGAATTGAAAGTCTGACGTACAAAAGTACGGACAGACTTTTTTTTATGCCCTTTTGTTTCCTTAGCCCTACAATCTTTCCTACATTCATATTCTTATTTATTTTAAATTATTCTTATCTTTGCTTGCAACATTAAATAACAACCTTATGAAAATAAAACCGTCAAACAAATTAAAGTACTTAGCGACAGAGTATAAGTTGGGTGACTTCTTCCGCAATTTCATTGCAGTAGTATTAGGCATTATTCTCACCTTTGCCGGAAGCGACTGGATTACAGAACGCAACACCCAAAAGGAAATAAAGAAATCACTGCAACTGGTGAAAAGTGAGCTTCTTCTGAATAGGGAAGAAATAGAAGCTATGGGAAACAGAGTAGCTTTGGAACAACGTGCCGCAAATTATCTTTTTGAGAATAAAGACAATGCAAGTGGAATACCTAAGGATTCCATTAATAAATATTTCCCTCTTCTTTTTCAATGGAGCAAATTCACATTCACCAATGATGCCATAGAAATGCTCAAAGCTTCTGCACTTATTCAAAAAATTCAGAACAAAGAACTTGCCCTGCAAATAATCAAAGCATACGGAGCCATCAAAGCCGCTGAAACATCTTTTGAAACATATAGTAATATAAAAGATCATGTGCAAAACGACTTCAATGATAATCCCAAAGTAAAGTCTTATGCATACAACCTGACGAGGCTAAGAGAAAAAACCGAAGATATCGTAAAAGACTTAGGGCAACAACTTCATCTTCTATTTATCCTACCGGAAGGTTTACAACTCCTTCAAGCAATCCCCAATATACAAAAAGCACGAATTTATTTCGCCTGTGTAGAAGAAATCGATAAAACAATCGAAGCTATCGAAAAAGAATGCGAATAAACCAACAACTGAAAGAACAAATGAAAAAGAAATTAAAAGAGATTATCACATCCCCTACCACAACCAGGCGGTTAGGAGATTTTATCTGCAATTTTACAGCAGTAGTGTTAGGCATCATTATCACTTTCATAGGTAGTGATATGATCCAAGAACACAATAAAAAGAAAGAGGTTACACAAGCTTTACAATTGGTGAAAAGCGAATTGCTCATCAACAAAGAAATAATAGAGGATATGAGGGAGTTAGAGATATTCAACAAACAAGGAGCACGCTATCTACTTCAATATAAGGACAGAATAAATGAGGCATCCTCAGATTCTTTAAACTATTACAACTATTTTCTTTTCCAATCAAGCGACTTTCTTCCTCTTACCGACGCTATGGAAATGCTCAGTGCATCTTCTCTAATGCAAAATATTGAAAGCAAAGAGCTTGTTGTTCAAATCATTCAGGCGTATGCCGTTATTAAAAATTCACATAAGTTTTATGAAGGCTTTTCCAAAACAAAAGAAAATATGACAGCCAAACTTACCGATCGACAAGATTTTCAGGAATTCTCTAATAAAGATAAGACGACGCTGAGGGAAACCTGGAATTTTGTTTTTAACCTTCCGGAAGGCCTTGCTGCCATACGGCAAATCTCCTATATACATGATGATCCGCGGCTTACGTACAACCATCACCTGGAATTAATTGACGAAACCATCAAAAGAATAGACAAGGAGTATTAGGTGACGTTAAAAAAACAAAGTGGCATAATGGGCATTCTATTTTTTTCCAGTAGAAGATTTCTTTCCCAATAGGAGAAAAATAATTTAGTTTTGAGACAAATGCTCATTTATATGTACCAAGTTACTTTTTAAGCATTACCAAGTTAACATACTTATCATATCCGGAAATGCTTATCAAAAATAAAAAAGCCCGGCCTCCTTTTCGGAAACCGGGCTTTTTCTATATATGAAGTATTCAATTATGCTTCTTCAGCAACTACTTCGAAAGGAATTTCTACAGAAACTTCCTTGTGCAGCTTAACGATAGCTTTGTACTCGCCAACTTCTTTCACAGCGTCTTTTACAACGATGATCTTACGGTCAACTTCATGACCTAACTTAGCCAGCGCTTCTGCAATCTGGATGTTACCAACAGAACCGAAGATAGTACCGGTTGAGCTAACCTTAGTAGCGATCTTCAAAGATACACCTTCCAGTTTAGCAGCCAATGCTTCAGCATCTTTCTTGATTTTCTCCAGCTTGTGAGCACGTTGCTTCAAATCTTCAGCCAACATTTTCTTTGCCGAGGGAGAAGCAATCACAGCTTTACCTGTCGGGATAAGGTAGTTACGACCATAACCAGACTTAACGGTTACGATGTCGTTCTTATAACCCAAGTTTACAATGTCTTCTTTCAATATAATTT